>JAEEGK010015741.1_pt1 | contig 16712 bp, 12 predicted proteins | sample 8958771 | NCBI WGS metagenome assembly JAEEGK01 (sample SAMN16246547, study PRJNA631951) | gut metagenome | biome: gut microbiome; feature: rumen; material: SC-attached | host: Bos | place: Iran: Karaj | collected 2018-10 | reverse complement strand
AAAAAAAAAGAAAAAAAAAAAAATATTTAAAATAGGAAAAAAGAAAAAAAAAATAAGAAGATAAAAGTAAAAAAAAAAAAAAAAAGAAAAAAAAGAAGAAAAAAAAAAAGAAAAATAAAAGAAAAAAATATGAAAGTGAAAGTAGTGAAAATGAAAGCGAAAGTAGTGAAAATAATAATAATTCTTCTTATTCTTCTGGTTATACGAATTTTATATTAAAAAAAGATAAAAAAAGAAGAAAAAAACATAAACATTAGTAAATAAAATTGTAAATTTTTTTATTTTTTATATAAATATAATATAAAAATAAATATAAATTTTATATATATTTATATATAAATGAATAATGAATATAAAAATAATACTTATAAAAAAGCCACAAATTACGTTTTACCTGAAAACGCATCAGAATTAAATATAAAAACATTAGAATCAAATAATATAATTTTTGGAAATGATTTATTATTAAATAAATACCCAAAAAAAATAGGTAATTTAAATGCTTATTTTTACTACAAAAATTATCCTTTAATTTTAATAAATTTCCCTCAAATGTATTTATTTCTCATATATCAAATATTCATAAACTTATTTTTTTTCTTAACAATAAAACTTTTTCACAAAAATTTATACAATTTTCTTGAAATTTTATACATAATTTCTTACATAATTCCAGTCACATCACATTTAATTATTTTTTTTATGAATCCAGGAACACCAAAATTTAATTTAAATTTTTATCAATTAAATCAAATTGATGAAAATGAAAAAAAAAATTTTATGTATTGTAAAATTTGTAATATAATCGTTAAAATTGAAGATGATGTTGTTCATTGTGATGAATGTAATGTTTGTGTTATGAATTATGATCATCATTGTTATTGGACTTCGAAATGCATTACAAATAAAAATATTTGTTTTTTTTATTGTTTTATTTTCGGAACGATTATTTTCGCTGCTGTTTTTTCAATGTGTGCGATTTATTTTTTGTATAATAAAATGATTGTTTTAAATAAAAAAAAATAAATTATAAATTAGTTTTTTTTATTTATATTATTTAATTAATTAATTATTTATTTTTTTATATGTATTTTGAATTTATTTTTTGAAAATCGTCGAATAATGTTTGTTTTGTGTCGTAAATTTTTGATTTTTTTTGGTTTGAATTTGTTTCGTTTGTTTGATTATTATTATTATTATTAATATTTTCAATTTCTTTTTCTAAATTTTTCATTTGTTCGATTATTTCATTGTTTTTTTGGTCAAAAAATAATTTATTTTTATTAATTAAATCGTCGCTTTTATTATTAATGTCATTATTATTATTATTTAAATTATTATTTAAATTATTATTATTATTATTTAAATTATTATTTTCCATTTTGTTAATTAAATTTAAAAAATTTTTATTATTGCAAAGTTCTTTTAAAATTTCATTTTTATTATTATTTTTGAAATTATTACTTTTATTATTACTATTTAAAAAACTATTATTAATTGAATTATTTAATTTTGAAATATTATTTTCTGAATTGTTTACATTTAAAATACTAATAACGTTCATGTATTCGTTATTATCATTTTTATTTAAAAAATTATTATTATTTTGTTGAGTAAAACTTGAATTTGTTATTGAATTTATAGGAAAATTATTATTATTTGAATTTGTATTTAAATATGTAAAAATATTGTTATTATTTGAGTTTGTGTTCAAATTGTTATTAAAAGTTGTGTTTATATTATTAAAACTATTATTATTTATATTATTATTATTTATATTATTATTATTATTTATATTATTATTATTTATATTATTATTATTATAAAAAGGATTAAAGTTATTATTATTATTAAATTGAATTTGATTATTATTGTTAAAATCATTAAAATTATTATTATTAAAATTATTATTATTAAAATTATTATTAAAATTATTATTATATTGATTATTAAAATTATTATTATATTGATTATTAAAACTATTATTAAAAAGATTATTATTATTATTCATTTGAATATTAGAATTAAAGTTATTATTATTAATCAAATTATTATTAAAATTATTATTTAAATTATTATTAAAATTATTACTAAAATTATTATTAAAATTATTATTAAAATTATTATTATTTTCCATATTATTATTATTATAATCAACTTCATCATTTAAATTTAATGTATTATTATTATTAATATTACTAATGCTGCTTTTTAAATAATTATTATTATTATTATTATTAATATTATTATTTATTTCATTTTCATTAAACATTAATTCATTTTTTATACTATTAATACTATTATTTTTTCTTTTTTCTATACTTTTATTTTTATTATTTATATTTTCTTCTTTACTTTTTTCTTTAATTTTATTTAACATATCTTTATATTTATTATTAAAACTATTTTCGAATCGATGATTAATAGACTCAAATTTATTTTTTTTTCGATTTGAATCTTTTTTTCCAGCGTTGTTTAAATTAATAAAAAATTCTTCATTATTATTAATAGAACTAAAAAAACTTTTATTATTATTATTATTTTCTAATTCAGAAATGTCAGTTTGCAGCACATTTTCTTTATTTTTACTATTATTTCTGCTGTTATTTTCATTGATTGGTTTTGGAATTTTAAAATTTGGCAAATCTTCATTGAAATTATCAATATTATTATTATTATTAATTTTATCAATTAAAGTTTCATTTAATTTATTTGCTTTTTTGATTTTTTCATACATGCTATTAAATCTATTTCTTAATACTGTAATATCTTTACTATTAATATTATTATTATTAATGTTGTTTTTATTTTTTGAAATGAAAGATTGTGAAAAATTATTAGAAATTACATAATCATTTGGATTAGAATAAAAAGAATTTTGTAATGAAGTTTCTAATAATTTAATTTTATCTTCGTATAATTTTTTATCTTCATTTAATTGTTGTTTATATTTTTCTTTTTCATCAGTTTCTTCTGATAATTTTTTTAATAAATCTCCGATTTTTTTTTTTTCTTCTGGGCACAAATCTTTAATTCGAATTTTGTTAATATTATTATTTAATTTATTTTTAATTTTATTCTCATTCATATTTAAATTTAAAGAAAAATTAAAAATTTATATAAAAAAATAATAAAATAATTAAATAAAAATTAAATTCCAAAATTACTTAACAACCAAGTATTAAAACTAACACCATCAGCGCAAATTAAATTTCCATTTTCGATTTTTAATGTAACATCTTTACTAATTTTATCATCTTGAAAAGTGTAAGTAATCGCATTAATTTGGTCGATTTTGATATTTTCAATAAGTTTTCTTAAATAAAGATCATTAACATCTCTTTCAATTAAACTAACAATTTCATTTCCAAATTCAATGTCATCTTCTCTATTATTTTCATCGTAATTGTTGTTGTTGTTATTATCATTGTCGCTTATTCCTAATAAATTTTTTAATTTGCTTTTTTCTTCGTCTGTTAAACCAGTTCCAGTAAAAATATCGTAACCTAAATTGTGAACTTTTTTTAAAATGTCTGATAAAATTTCAATGTCGTTGTTTGTGCTTTTGTTGTTTGTTTTGTTTGTTTCTTCGATGTTTAATTTGTTTTTTAACATGTTTGTTTCTGTTTTTAAATTTTCAATGTCGTTTATTAAATTATTGTTTTGTTCGATGTTTGTTTCGATTTCTTTTTTTAAATCGATTTTTTTTTTTTTTAATTCAATTCTGCCTTTGTAAACTTCAGCTTTTATTTTTTTATAATCTTCGTAATATTTTTTTGCTTTTAATCGAATTTCTTCGTTATTGTTATTTATGCTATTTAAAATTTCATTATAATTTTTTGATAATTCATTGAATTTTGAATATAACATTTCATTCATTGATTTTAATTTTTCGAAATCGTTTGGTAAAATTTTATCGAAATCGTTTTTGATTAAATCTTTTAATTTTTCTATGTAATCATCATTTACAAATTGTTCTAATTCTAATCCTTTTCGTTCTTCTTCGTTTTCTTCTATTAAAGATTTTGAAAGATCGGAAAGATTATCATCGAAAATAATATTTTTTTTTGTGGGTGAATTTTGTTCATTTTTGGTTGATTTCATTAATTTATTTAATTTGAAAATAATTAATATTTATATTAATTTATTTAATTGAATTTATTTAAAATTTAAATATTAAAAAAATCATCGTTTGATTCTTCCATTTTTTTGTTTTTTTTTGTGAATGTTTTATTGTGATAATTATTTAAAATTTTGTATTGCTTGTTCATTAATTTTTTTGTAAAAAAATTTGGTTTAATAAAGATTTTTTCTCTTGATGAATTTAAACTTTTTGTGTTTTCTTTACTTTCTTTACTAAATAAATTCATAGAAGAAAAAGATTTTTCATTGAAACTTTTGTTATTTTTATTATATTTTTTTTTTATTGTATTTTCTAAAACATTTTTATTTCCAATCGAAATAAAATTGCTTGTTTGTAATTCATAAGGCAATTCAAATCCCAAATTTTTAATTGAATTACTTGAATTGTTTATTGTTCTTTCTTCTCCTTTTGTGTATTTTAAAAGTTTATTACAATAATTTCCTATTTCAATTATTAATTGATTTTGATGTTCTAAATGTTCAAATAAAGTTTTTAATGAAATGTCTAATAAATTGTCTCTAATTTGAATAAATTTTTGGTTTAAAAATGTGATTTTGTCTCTTAATATTAAATATTCATTTAAAAAATTTTGTATTTTAAACATTAATTAAATTTTAATATTATTTTAAATTAAATTATATTATTAATAAATAACAAATTATTAATGTGTTGTTAATGGATACAATCTTTTTGTTATTAAACTTGTTCCAAAAAAACTATTTCTTGAAGAATTTACACTTTCAATTTTTGATAATTCTGAAATATTTTTTTTCTTTCGATTTGATAGAATTACATTATTAATATTATTATTATTATTATTTATTTTTGTTTTATAATTTTTATTATTATTAATTAAAATATTTTTATTTGAATTATTTTTATTTGAAATATTTTTATTTGAATTATTATTATTTGAATTTATTTTTTTATTTTCTTGATTTTGTTTACATAAACATTTAATAGGTTCTTTATGTTTTTCTTTATAATGACTAGCAAAATATTTTCCTAAAAATTTGTATCTTTCTTTTTCTTTTTCTCTTTCTATTCTATTTTGTTTAACTCCTTCAATTTTTTTATACAATCCTTCAATAACAGTATTTAAATAAACTTTTTTACTTTCTCTTTCAAAATTTTCGATATCAACATTTTTTTTATATTCATCAATTTTTCTTTCATTAATTTCATCATTTAATTTTAAATCATATTCATCATTATCTAAAAAAACTTGAAATTTTTCTAATTCTCGATTGTATTTATATAATAATCTATCATATTTTTTTATATGTTCATTTTCATTGTCTATAATTTCTTTATTAATCATTTCTAATTCGCCTGATAATTCATTAATTTTTGTTTTCGTGTTTGTTAATTTTTCGCTTGAAAACGCTAAATTTCTCATTGCGTCTTTTAATTGACCATCTAAAATTGTTTTTTCTGTTAGTTTATCATTAAGAAGAGCTTCGTTTGTTAAAATTAACATGTTTTTTTCTTCTTTTAAATCATTCATTTCTTTTTCTTTTTCTTCTACAATTTCTACAAAATCTTTCATTTCAAATTGTAAATTTTTTTTATGTTCATTTAAACATTCGAGATTGTATTTAAAATTGTTTCCTAATTTTGAAATTTCTGTGAAATAATTTTTAAATTTTTGGTTTAATTCTGTGTGATATTTTAAATCTTGTCGTAAAGTTAATATTAATTTTTCTGCAGAAATATTAATAATGTTTGTATCTCTAATATTTTTTAACATTAAATTAATATTTTTTTGGTAATTAATTATTTGATTTAAAATTAAATTAATTTCTGTTTTTATTGGTTTGTAATCTGTTGATGTTAAATAAATTTTATTAAGACATTTGTTAATAAAAATTTCACTCATTAATAAATAATTTATTATTTAAATTTATTAAATTTAAAATATTTATTTAAATAAATTATTACTGTTATTTTTAAAAAAATAATTAATTTATGAATTTTTTTTGAAAAAAATGGCCAATAATAATTTAATATTTAAATTAAATTTTATTATTCTTAAATATATAAATAATTTTTAATTAATTATTTTATAAAATATTTAATATTTTTTTAAAATATCTTATCAGATTCAAAAATATTATTTTCATTTAATTCAGGTTTTTTTCTATTTTTTCTTGAATTATTTATTTTTAAATGCTTAAATAAATTAATTCCAAAATTTTTTAATTTAGTTTTATAATCTTCAGTATTATTTTTTTTATCTTTTTTTAACACATCATAAAAATTTGTAATTTTATAGCATTTTTTATTTGGATTATAATAATTTAAGTCAATTTGAAAAATATTTAACATTTTTTCTTCCCAATTTTGTGATATAAATAATTCATAAAAATCTTTTAATTTATAATTTAATATCTTTTTTATAATATCATTATTTGATATTTTTTTTATTATTTCATGATTGCTAAATTTGTTGTTTTTATATTTATTAGAGATTTTGTTGTCAAATAATTCACCTAAAGTTTTATCGAATAAAAATATGTTATATTTAATACTTATTTCTGATATTATTTTAGAATCAATTTTTAAAAGAATGTAATTTTTACCAAAATTATCAATAATTAATTTGTTTAAAATATTTAGCAAAAATTTATGAATAAAATTTGATTTAATCTTTCTAAATAAATCATCTTTTAAACATTTTCTTTCTTTATTTTTATTTTTTTTTTTTTTGTTTTTTTCAATTTCAAATATTTTTTCATTTTTATTATTTATTAATTCATAATTAAAAGAAGTGCAACTAATCGATAATTTTAATTCTTTTGTCTCAGGAGGAATTTCTATTTTTTCAGGAAAAAATTTACTTACGAATTTAATTTTTGTAGTAGTAGAACTTTCTAAATCCATTATTTTATTGTAGATTATTAAAACTAATTTATAATAATTTTTTTTTATTAAATTTATATTATTTATAAAATAGATCGAAATTTATAATAAAATAAAAAATTATTTTAATTAATTATTATTAATTATTTAATAATTTAATTAATTTAATTAATTTAATATTTAAATTAATGAAAAAAATTCGAAAAAATCGAACAAATATTTTAAATTCAAATCAAAATTTTGAAGAATTTTCTTTTGGTGAATTAGAATTGAATCCATTATTTAAAGAATTTATGATTAGAGAAGCATTTAATATGTTCGATGAAAATGAAAGTGGAGACATTGATAAAAAAGAATTTTACAAATTGGTTCAAACTTTAGGATTAGAAATAAATAAAAAGATAGTAAATGAATTAATGAATAAAACTGAAACTATTAATTATGATGAATTTTTTTTAATGATGTCTAAATTTCAATTTGGTAAAGAAAGTGATATTTTATTACATTTAGAAAATTCTTTTAAAGAATATGATAAAGATATGGATATGTTTATTAGCGCAGAAGATTTTGTGAAAGTAAGTGAAGAAATTGATAATGAACCAATTTCAAAAGAAATTGCTGAAAAATTTGTTCGATTTTGTAAATATTTTGCAAATGAACAAGGTTTAAATAACAATATTAATAATAATCTAGTTAGTTTTGAAGAATATGTAAATTGTTTAATAAAAATTAAATTTTTATATGAAAATGATACAAATAATAATAGTACTAATAAAAATTCAAGTTCTTTAAATCAAAGTAATTTAAAAAGTAATAATAATAGTTATGGAGATTTTTTAAGTGATAAATTTTCTTTATTTCAAAAATCAGAAAAATAATTAACAAAGATTATTATTAGTATTTTAATATTATCTATTTTAATTCTATTTTATTTGATGTATATTTATTTTATGGTAAATAATAATTATTATTTGTAGATATTAACAAAATAGACAATCTAATCTAAGCTAAAATAAATATTATTTTAATTATTTTATTTTAAGATTAATTAATTTATAATAAAATGAAATATAATTTAAAATTTATTTTAATTATTATATGTTTGGCAATTTTTATTATTTTAAATATAATTGTTGGAATATTGTATTATATAAATTATTTTAATTATAATTATAATGAAAATGTCAATGAAAATTTAAATATTAAACAAAAAATTGAATTTATGATAAATAATATAAATTTCAATAAGACTTATTTTTTATTAGATAAAAAAATAAAATTTCTCTATAATAATCAACATTATAATAATAATGTAAAGCCTTACGAATAATAATAATAATAAAATAATGAACTTGTTCTTTAAAATAAAAATTTTATTATAATAAAAATAATTTTATATTATATTAATATTCTATTATAAATATTATTATATTTTATTTAATAAATTAAAAAAATTAAAATATTATTTAATTTTTTTTTCCTTTTTTATATATTTTCATAATTTTAGGTTGATTTTCTTCTTCTTCATTAGTTCCATTTAAACTATTATCTAATTTGTTATTATCTTTATTATTAATATTATTATATGTTTTTATTTTAGGCAATCCATTATTACTATTACTTGCAATATTATTGCTATTACTTAATTCATCGCTACTTCCATTATTATTATTATTATTATTATTATAATTATTATTATTAATATTAATATTTCTATAATGAGCACTTTGATATCTTTCTTTAGCATTTTCTTTTTTATTATAAAAATTAAATCCTGTTCTTGGAGGACTATTTGCAGTGGATGCATTAATATTATTATTTATATTATAATCATCGAAATTTAACATTTGTAACATTTTAGAAAAACCATTTCCAATTCTGTATAATTTTTCATTTGGATTTCTTAAAGGTAATCTATTCCAAGGAACATATTGAGTATTATCTTTTAAATCTAAATTAGCTTCGCATGAAGCACAAAAATATCCGTTTAAAGGTTTTTTTGCTAATAGCCAATTATCTGCTTTATCATCTTTATTTAATAATAAACTTAAGATTTTTTTAATTTGTTGTTCTAAATAATGTAAATTTCTTGCTGTTTCATTTTTATCTGCGAATTTTTTGTTACATGCAATTGCTAATTCATCTATTTTTGATAATAAGAAATCTCTTAATTCATTTAAATCAGATAAATTCGCTTTATTTTTTAATAATTCAAAAATTTCATCGATTAATCTTTTAAGATTTTCTAATTCATCAAAAATTTTTTTAAAGTTTTCTTCACTTAAATTTTTGAATTCATTAAAAACTGATAATTTAACATAATCATTAAAATCAATGTTCGCGGAAATTGTTCCATTATTTGTTGGTAAATTATTTAACATATTTTCAAGTTTTTTTATTAATAAATTAAGATCATCTAATCTTTGTTTTATATATTCAATTTCATCGTTATGTTTATCGTATTTGTTATTTAAATTGTTTAATTCATCCCATATTTTTTTAATTTCGTTTTCAAATGATTTTAATTGATTTTTTAATTGTTCTAAATCACTTGAATTTGCTTTATTTAACATATCTTTTTTAAGTAATTCAATTTCTTTTATAATTTCATCTATTTTTATTTTATCTACAAAATCTTTGAAATTCTTTTCTAATTCATTTAATCTTTTTAATATGTCACTTATTATTTTTAGGTCAGTTCCTTCGATTGATTTTCCTGATTTTAATGGAGTTCTCATTAATAATTCTAATTGAGCTTCAATTTCTTTTATTTTATTTTCTATAAATTGTTTTAATAAATCTAATTCATTTTTATTTTTTTCGTCTCCTTCTTTTTGTAATCTTAATATATCTTCTAATCTTGCTAAAATTCCATCTATTAATTCTTTATTTTTATCTACTCTTGAAACTGTTATTTTATGATTATCTTCTAATTCTTTTAATTGTTTTTTTAATGCTTCTAAATCTTCTTTTAATTTTAAAATATTTTGGTCTATGTCAGTACTATCAAAATTAACTACATTATTAATTTCTTTTGGAATATTTAAATTATTAAATTTATTATCAATATTTTTTAATTTTGAATAAATATCATCAATTTGATCATCATGTAATTTTAAATGTTTTTTTATTTCTTCTAAATCATCTTTCATATTATTCACATCTTTTTTATCTGCTTTATTTTCTTCTAAATTTTGAATACGTTCAATTAATTTTTCTATTGTTTTATTAGTATTATTATTATTTTCACTCATTTTATTTAATCTATTTGCTAAAGCATTTTCGTTTTTTAAAACTTGATCCATAATATTTTTCAAAAGATCAAAATTGTAATTTAAATGAAACAATTGATTTAAATCAATATCAGTAGAAAAATTAATCATTTCATCATCAATTGTTGTTTTTAAAGTCGGTTCCATTTTTTATTTATAAATATATATAAATATTTTTTTTGAATTATAAAATAATATTTTATATAATATTTTTTTGATATTCAATTAAATAATATTGAAATAAATTAAATAAAATATATGAAAAATATTTTTCCTTATAAAATAGAAATTTTACCTTCAGAACCTCAAGAAATTAATTCTAACCCAAAAAAAACTGATAAAAATAGTTTTCGAAAATCTAGAAATATTACTAATAATTTTTCTTTATATCAGAATAATGTAATAAATAATTATTTATTAACAGAAACAAAAACATATGATAATTTTTCTTCAAAAGTTTTTTCGACTTCTACAACAGATAAATTAAAAACAATAAATAAAAATATTATGAATAAAAATTTTACAAAACAAAAAAGCATCATAAAACTTGTTAAAAAAAACACTATTAATATACAAAATAATAATAATAAATTTCCTTTAATTACACCACAAAAAACATTTAAAAAACAAAACACAGTCACATTTTTAGATACATTTAAATTTAAAAAGAAAAAAATTTCGAGTCATTCATTAGAAAAAGTGAAACTAATGAATGAACCTATTAGAAATAATTTTATAAAAAAATCTAGTTTAAGAATAAATTCAAATCATAATTCATTTAAATCTGAAATTAATATTAAAGAAAAGTTATCTAAATCTCTTTTCAATTCAAATAGAAAGAAAAAAAATTCAAATACTTCAATAAGTAACATTTCATCAAAAAGAATTTCTATTGAATCATTCAATAGTGATAATTCAAATAGTAAAAATAATTTTATAGATGTTGAAAAACTTAGTAAAAATTTAGAAGATAAAAATATTTGCATTAAAAAAGAAATTAAAAAAAAGAAAACTTATCATGAAGATTTATTTCAAAATATTTTTAAGAATGAAAAAGTAATTTCAAAAAAATTCATTAATGATATGCATTATAAATTTGAAAAAATAGAATCAAAAGCTTTGGATACAAAAATAATATTTATTGATAATATAATAGAAGGAATAAATAATAATAGATTAATTTTTAATGATAGAGAAAAATTATATAAAGATATGGAAAAAAGATTATTTTTCAAATTTTCAAAAGATAAAGTAAAAGATGAAATATTTATTAAAAAACAAAGTAATTATTTTTTTTATATAATGAAAAAAGTAAAAGAAAAAAACGACAATAAATTTTCAACTTTATTATATTCTTTAAATAATTATATTGGAGAATCATATTTAAATATTAATATATATAAAAATATTTATGAAGAAAAAAATATAAATATAAATATTCATAAAAGATATAAAATATTTAAAAAAAGTTCAAAATCATTTTTAAGTAACTATTCAAATAAAAGTATTCATTTGCAAAAATTTATAAAAAAAATACATCATTCTAAAAATAATTTTTTATCACTTATGATTATTAATAAAAGATACAATTTTAATATTATTAAAAACTTTTATTCAATTGAATACAATAGTTTTTTAAATAAATTAGATAAAAACAAATCAAATGATGATAATGCAAAATCAAAACAATTATTAAAGCAAAATACTTTTAATATGAAAACATTTGTTAAAAAAAGAACAAACAAATTTCTTAAAATGCCTTCACAACGTTCAAATCATGAACATAATACATTAAGATCATTAAGATCTTTTAGATCAATGAAATCATTTTATGAAAATGATGATTTAAATACAAATGTTAAATATTTGATATTTAAATCATTAAAAAATAATGAATTTTATAAAAGAAATAAAATATATCATATTGTTCATCACAAAGGAAAAAGTACACCAGTTTTATTTAATTTTCATTTAAATAAAAATGATAATGAAGATTCAATTGAAGAAAATATTAATGATAATAATCATGTAAATCATAAATATAAATTTCATATGACTCAAAATAATATGGTATATAAAGTTAATGAATATAAAAATTATATAATAAGTTCTTTAAAAGCAGCTGAAAAAGCAATTTTTTATATTAAAGATAGAAATTTTCCTTTTTTTAAAAAAATTTTTGAAGAAAAAAATTTAAATCCAGATATAAGAGATGATAATGGAAATCCTCTTTTAATATTAGCTGTTCAAAGTAATTCATTTCAAACAGTTAATTATTTATTAAATAAAGGTGCAAATCCAAATATTCAAAATTTAAATTTAAACACACCATTACATTATGCATTAACATTTCATAACTTTGAAATAGCTGATATGTTAATACAAACTGGAGCAAATGAAAAAATTAAAAATAAAATGGGAAATACACCATGGGAATGTTTAAATAGTGGAGCAAGTATTGTATAAAATATGAATAATATATATAAATTGGGTAATATTTTTATGTAAATAAAAGTTTTGTATTAAGATATAATATTTTAATTAATTTTTATTTTATTATAATAATAATAATAATTTTTGTAGTTTTATTTATTAAAATGCTTATTTTCTTAAAGCAAAAAAATAATAATTATTAAAATAATTATAAACTTAAAAAAAGAATATAAATGGTAATTAAAGTATCAAAATTATAAATGAATTAAATAATAATTAAATATTATTTAAATATGAAATTATTTTTATTATTAATATTAAACTTTTTATTTTCTATTTTTAAATCTTTCGATGATTTTCCAATTGATGATGATGTATACGTTTTAACTGATTTAACTGAAGAATATGCTTTTTCACAGCTAAATCCATTAATGATATTGTTTTATGCTCCTTGGTGTGGACATTGTAAAAAATTTTATCCCGAATATAAAAAAGCAAGTAAAGAATTAAGAAAAAAAAATATTTATTTGGCAAAAGTAGATGCCACTCATCAAAAAAAGCTAAGATTTAAAAACAGAATAAGAGGATTTCCAACAGTATATTTTTTTCATAATGGGACTAAAAGCAGTTATGGAGGAAAAAGAACAAAAGATGATTTAATTAGATGGATTGATATAAAATTAGGGCCACCTGCTGTTAATTTAAATGAAGATGATATAGATAAATTTAAAAAAGAAAATGAGATATGCTTTATTTATTATGGAAATGATAATGATATTTTAAAAATTTATGAAAACGTTTCAAGAAAATTTGATGAAGTATTTAAATTTGCTATTGTAAATGAACCTAAAAATAAAAAAGATAAAAATTTAATAAAACTTTTTAAAAATTTTGATGAAGGAGAAAATGTTTTAAATGCTCAATCAAAAGAATTTAATGAACAATCATTTATTGATTTTATTAGAAAATATTCTGTTAGAAAAATTTTAAAATTTGATAGTAAAATAATTAATTTAATTAAAAGACAAAATAATAAAGGAATTTTTTTAATTTATGATGAATTGGACAAAGAAAAGGAAAATTATTATAATATTTTAAAAAAAATACAACCAAAAAATGAAGATTTAAAATTTATTTATCTTAGTAATAATTCTAAAAGTGAAAAAAATTTCATTGAAGCATTTCAAATAGATTCTTTTCCATCTCTACTTATTTTAGATGGAACAAAAGAAGAAGGTTTAAAAAAATATAAAATTCATGAAAAAAATTTAAATGAAAAAATTATCAATGATTTTATAGATAAATTTAGACAAAATAAATTAGAACCTTTTTATAAATCTGAACCAATTCCTCAAAAAAATGATGGAAATGTTTTTAAAATAGTTGGAAAAAATTTTGAAAAAGAAGTTTTAAATAGTAATAAAGATGTTCTAATTAAATTTTATGCACCTTGGTGTGGACATTGTAAAAAATTAGCTCCAATTTATGAACAACTTGCAATTAAATATAAAGATAATAGCAATTTATTAATTGGTGAAATAGATGCGACTGCAAATGAAATACCAGGAGTACATATATCAGGATATCCAACTATTAAATTTTGGAGAGGAGTAGATAAAAAAGTAATTGATTATAAATATGATAGGAAATTAGAAGATTTTGAAACATTTTTAACACTTAATTCAAAAGGATTTAAAAAAAAAGACGGAAAAAATAAAACAGAACTTTAAATGTGTTTTTAAAAATTTATAAATATAAATAAAATAAAATTTAAATAAAAAAAATAAAATAAAAAAAATAATATAAGATAAAATCATATATTATATATTTTAATTTATATTTTAATTAAAAAATATTATTTAAATTAATGTCAAATCCTTTTATTAAAAAGAGAACAACATTAAATGAAATTTTTAACAATGATCCAGAGCGTTTAGAAACATATAATAAAATAGTAGAACTTTTAATTACTGCAGGTTATTTTCGTGCAAGACTTCAAAATTTAGTTCCATTTGATAAAATATTAGGAGGAATGGCATGGACTTTGACAGGATGTTTTTATGATATAGATATAGATTTTAAAGATGAAATGACTTTAACAGAAAAAATAAGAGTTAGTGAAAAAATTACAGCTGGATTAAAAAGTATAAATTATCCTAATGTTTTAAATCCTATTCAAATACAAGGTTTAGATTTAAAACCTATTTATACTTGTTTACAATGGTTATATAAAAGATTATTAGAAACAAGAGATGAAAGAAACGAAATGAATAAAAAATTTTCAATTAATTTTTTAAAAAATTCTTTATTAGAAGATTATAAATCAAAAAGTAAAAATATTACAGATGATGAAAATATATTAAAAGCAAAATATAATAAAATTCAACAAAATAGAAAATATAAACCTAAGCAAAAATTAAATTTTGATTATAATGATGAATTACGTGTTTTTTTTACAATGATTGAGTTTGGACAAAATAAAAGTATATCTTTTCAACGACAACTAATAGAATTATTAAAAAAAAAGAATTTAATAGACAATAGTAAAATAAAAGAATCATCAAAAAATACTGGACCTACAATACCTGATAGTAAAGAAAATAATAAATTAAGTAAAGAAGAATTAAATGCAATCAATGAAATAGTTAATAATAATATAGAAGAAATTAGTGATAATAATTTAAAACAAAAAGTTAATACTTCAATAATTGAAGCAATTTTCTCTGAAAATATGGATATTATAAGTAAAGAAATTGATTCTTTTGATAATAGTAAAGGAGATGAAGGAATTGATAAAATAAAATTATATGCTAAAGAAAAAGAAAGACTTGAAAAAAATAAAATTAATATTGAGCAACAAATAGAAAATTATTCAAATGAATTAAATGAAATACAAACTTTAGATAATAATGAATTAGAAGAAATACAAAAAATAAAAGATAAAATAGAAAATTTAAGATTAACTCAAGAACAAAATTTACAAAATAAAGAAAAAATTATACAAAAAGTAAAAGAAGAAAAACTATCAGAAGAAAAATTAGAATTTTTAAGTGAGAAAAATAAACAAAAAGAAGAATTAAAAAACATGATATCAAAATTTAAAAAAGATTGCATGGCTGAAAAAAAAATATATGATGTAAAATTAGAAAATTATAAAAATAAAATAGATAAATTAAATTCAACAGAAAATGAAGCAGTATTTAATGAAATTGATGTTAATTATAATGAAGAATTGAATAAAAATTTACAAAGAAAAAAGGATTTATTTGAGCAAAATAAAGTAATAAATAGATTAACAAGAAAAATTCAATTATATCCTTCAAAATTAGAAATAATTCAATATCAAAAAAGATTTCAAGAGTTATATGATCAAATTAATACTGTAAGTGAAAAATCTAAAAAAATTTTAGGTGATTATAATAGTAAAAATGAAGTTATAAGTTTACTAGCACAAAAACAAGAAGTATTTATAGATTTAAAAACTATGTATAGAAATATTAAAAAAAAACATGAAAAAGAAGATTTTAAAATAACTTTAAATAATGTATATAATACTTTAGTAGAGAGTTTAACAAAAAGTGGAAATAAAATAAATGAAATGAGTAAAGATATAGATAATAATAACAAAACACTTAATGATTTAAGATTATATGAGAGTAATTATATGAAACTTATAAAGGAATATAATAAAGAATATAATAAATATAATTTAATGAAAAACAATTAATATAATTTAAAAAATATAAATATATAATTAGAAAAATAATAAATATAATATTTAATTATAGAATAATTATCATTAATTAATCAAAATAATAGATTATGGAATATAAAAAATATTATTTTTAAAAATAAAATAATATATTAATTAATGATAATTTAAATTAAAAATAAATAAATTATTGATTATTTAAAACTATTATAATTATAATAAATATTAAAAATTAAATTAGTATTAAAAATAAATAAAAAGAAAAAATATATATATTAAAAATTTTATA
>JAEEGK010015739.1_pt1 | contig 16714 bp, 13 predicted proteins | sample 8958771 | NCBI WGS metagenome assembly JAEEGK01 (sample SAMN16246547, study PRJNA631951) | gut metagenome | biome: gut microbiome; feature: rumen; material: SC-attached | host: Bos | place: Iran: Karaj | collected 2018-10 | reverse complement strand
ATTCGATTCAGCAACATTCAAACCGTCGACATTCAAATCACCACTCCCAAGCAGTATGGTTTCCAACACATTGCATCTACCCTGAAGGATGATGTCACCCGAGCCATTCAAGACAACATGGACGGTATCGTAATCCAACTTCAAAACCATGTCGCCCGATCCACTATTATAGACATTGATATAGTCACCTTTTATAGTACCCTTACTGACGACATCAGCTGACGAAAGCAATTGGACATTTTCGAGTTGGGAGACTTCAACTTCATAGTCGTCCGAACTCGAAAGGAGAAGCAACCCTGTCTCCGCACGATAGTCGGAGACTATTTTACCCTCTTTCTTCAACGAAAAATGGCCTGGGGTCTGGCTGATAACGACATCGCCCGAACCCGTTACCCGAATAATGCGAACTGGGGAATCATCTTTTTTCGCAGGACGAGAGTTATTCGGCATATCATATTTTTTTTCAAACTCTGCGCCCCACTGTTCCATCTTTCGGCCCCATTCTTCCATATCGACACCCCATTGTTCCATGTCTTGTTCAAAAGTTTTCCAATCGACAGAATCCGAAAGATATTGGAGGTTCATACCCAATTCGCGCATCCTCTCAGCAAATTGCTCTTGAATTTGCGACATTTCAGCCATTCGGCTCTTCATGACGCTATCCGCTTTAGGATCATTTTGCTTTGGTTCATTCACTTGTGCCTTCATCGTTCCGAAGGACAGCAGCAGCAATGCTGCAAAAATCAATCTTGTTTTCATTTCTTTAGATTTTAATTATTTCTCTTGTTACTTTTGTTCTTCGCAAAAACATCAGTAATACGGAGAAACGGCGAAAAAGTTACAGGCTAAAACAGACTTTTTTTCATAAAAATCCGACAGATCCACAAAACAATACATAGCCAACACTATATAATGTAATTACGATTCCACATTACGCTCAAAAAGTAACTTTTTGCAGGTAAAATCGGTTCTCAACAGTAACTTTTTGCAAGTTGTGTGTCCTCAAAGTCCATTCTTGCGTGGTTCATAATAAGCGGAAAAATAGCATTTACGCTCAGCGGTGAGGGTATCGCCTTCGGTCAATTGCAGTTTCACGTAAACCTTTTGCAAGTCTGAGTTGTGCAAATAGTCGCTTAAGCCTTCAACGGCAAATTTCCGATTCTCGTTGGCATCTAACTTCACCTCCACTTTTTGTTCAAACAATGGACGGTCTTTGAGCCCATCAAGTTTAAGGTCTTCAAGGTCGCACACCACAACGGACAATGTTCCATCGATGTCACGAAGCAAATCGGAAGTGACGAAAACGCCGTAGTCTTTCCTGTCGAGGCTTAAAAGCACGGGCGCAAAAAGCGTTTTCAGCCGCTCTTGCAGCAACTTGGGATTGCCGTAGTAGTCAATCGAAGACCATGAAGTCACAGGCCAGGCATCGTTGAGTTGCCAATAGAGCGTGCCCATATTGTAGGGCTTTGCCGTACGGTGCGCCTCAATGGCAATCTCCATTCCGTAGGCTTGGGAGTATTGACTCAACTGCACATATTCCTCAAAATCCTTGGGTTGCACATCGGGGTAATACCGTTGGATGAAGTCATCGATTTGGCGCGTGCCACGGGCGTGTTTTTGGTGCGCCGCAATCACCTCGGCATCCTTACTCAGTTCCTCGCCTTGAGCGATTTTCAGCAAGGTCGAATAATCGGGATAGCTTTGGTAGCCGTATTCGCTGTTGAAGCGGCCCACCTTCTCGCGATAGACCTCAAATGGCTGCTCGCCCCACCAAACGCCCCAATAATGAACATCGCCTTCCGTCAGGCTTTCGGGACGGCCCCATCCTTTCGAGGGCGAACTCGGCCAATAGGGGCGCGTGCCGTCAAATTGCCCAACGGCTTGAGGCAGAATATTTTCAAACAATCTATCATAACCTGCTTTGATGGCTTTGTCGTCTTCCTCACTCCAGCCCAATGACTGCTGCCAGCCCCAGTTGTAGTAGCCTTCTGAAATCTCGTTGCCACCACACCATAGAGCCAACGAAGGATGCGAAGCCAAGCGTTTCACCTGCTCCTCTGCCTCGATTCGGGCGTTTTCGAGGAAAGCCTCGTCGTAGGGATACATCGTTCCTGCATACATGAAGTCCTCCCAAACCAAGATGCCATATTTGTCGCAAAGCGTGAAAAAGTCGTCAGAGGGATAAATGCCGCCGCCCCACACGCGCAACATGTTGAAATGAGCGTCTTTGGCTTGCTCCAAGAGTTGAATCGTATGGTCAACATCATTCCAAGTCTCAATCATCTCCTCGGGGACATAGTTGGCGCCTTTGGCATACATCGGTACTCCATTCACCTTGAAATAGAACGCCCGCCCGATGCTGTCAGGCTCATCGACCATCTCGAAAGTCTTAATTCCAGACCATATTTTCTTGAAATCCAAAACTTTATCTTCGTCTTTCAGAAGCACATCAAAGACATAAAGCGGTTGTTCGCCCATCTCGTTGGGCCACCACAACTCTGGATTTTCAATTTCAAAGTTTAGGATCTCATTTTGGGTACCGCCATTAAGGTGTATGTTTTTCTGGCTGTTTTTCTCACCATTGACATAAATTTCCACCAGATAATTACCTTCTGCCCTACTTTCCATATCAAGGCAAAAACGCATCGTAGCCTTTTCGTTATCAACATTTTCCGTGACAATATATGCGTTTTGCAATTTCGCATCAGACCAACCCAACAATTCCACCCGTTTCCAGATGCCCACATTCTTGTATTTCGGAGCCCAGTCCCAGCCGTGCTGATAAGGTGCCTTGCGCGAGACGGCATATTTTTCAGGCAGTTGCGGCTTATATTGCTCATACAAAGCCAATTGTATGCTATCATAACGAGGGAAATGCACTTCCAAAAGGTTGTCTCTCTTTTTCAGCAAGTCTTTCACATCGTGTTTCCAAGTGCGGAATTGGTTGTTGGCGAAAAATAGGTCTTCACCGTTCAATTTCACTTCGGCGTATGTATCGATGCCTTCAAATATCAACTCAACCACCTGTTTTTCAAGCAAATCCTTATCCACATCGAAACGCAAAGTGTAGTCCCAAGGATGGTCGGAAATCCAAAGCAATTGTTTTTCCACCGTGCCGAGATAGGGATGCGGTATGATGCCATTCTCGTATAGGCTCTGCTGCACCACCGAGGGCACATCGACCTGCATATTAATACCTAAGGTGTCACCCGTGAGCGTCCAACCTTGGTTAAGGAGTTGCGCAACGACATTGGGCTTTTCGCGTTGTTGGCACGCTGAAAAAGCGAATGCCAGTAACATCAAGAGAAGTAGTTTTTTCATAGTCAGAATGGATTCAGAATTTTCTCCATCTCGTAAATCAAGTCCTTGTTCGACTCGGTCCAGACCATCGTGGCGCCCGTGTTGTCCTTTTGGTTAGGATAGAGTTTCTCGTTAAAGCGCGGCACCCAATGGGCCAGCGAGGCATGGCAATGCACGGCACCCGTCATGTCAAGAATCTCCTTCACATTGCCGAGGTTGATGCCGCCGCCAGGCATGATGCCGATTTTGTCGCCATAGCGTAGCTGCATCTCCGCAATCATCGGGACACCTTCCAAAGCTGTGGGCTTGCCGCCCGAAGTCAGGATTTTGTCAAAGCCGAGTTCTATCAACTTTTCAACAGCCTCGAAAGGCTTTACGCAGGCATCGATGGCGCGGTGGAAGGTGAATTTCAGTCCCTCGCCTGCCTCCATCAAGACCTTGATGGTCTCAACATCGAGTTCGCCCTTGTCATTCAAGGCCCCGATGACCACACCCTCGAAGCCAATCTTCTTGCAAAGCATGATGTCGGTCTTCATCATCTCGACTTCTTCCTCGTCGTAGATGTAGTTGCCCGGTCGCGGACGGATGAGCACCCGCATGGGAATAAATGAAATGTCGATGGCCTTCGCCAAAGTGCCGAACGAGGGCGTCACGCCGCCCACTTCGAGGCACTCACACAACTCCACGCACTGGGCGCAACCGTCCATCGCATTCTGCAACGACTTGATGCCGTTGGCACATATTTCCAATCTAATCATAGTCCTAGAATTTTCTGCAAAGATAGCGGTTTTATCGAAAAAAGTGTATTTTTGCAGGTGAAATAAAAACAGATAGTTATGGAAGACTTCGTTTTATCAATCCCTACTCGCGACCAAAGCTTTATAGAAACATTGGCCGCCAGGATGGGCTGGAAACTTCGTCCGCGTCGCGCTTCGATTGAACAATTCATCAATTCCTGCCCGCAGACTCCCGTGATGACAGACGAGGAGATTGCCGCAGAAGTCAATGCGGTGCGTTACGGGAAATGAGAGTCCTTTTTGACACCAACCTGTGGATTTCGTTCATGATAGGCAAACGCCTTTCATCGCTGGCGGATGTGCTTAATCGTCAAGATGTTGAGATATATGTCAGTGAGCAACTGTTGGACGAAATCCGCATGGTCATTTCTCGTCCAAAGTTCGACACACTCATTTCAAAAGAGACACGCTATTATTTTTTCGAAATGGTGTATGATGTTTGCCAAATAACGGACATCACCGTTCAAGCGGAGTCACCTATTCGCGACATTAAAGATTTGTATATACTATCAATGGCCGAAAGTGTTCCTGTCGACTTTATAGTAAGCGGCGACAAAGATTTAATGGACCTTGGCTCTCATGCGAACATTCCTATTCTGAAATATGCTGATTTTGTGGCTATGCTGTCTGCAAAGGGAAAGGAAAACAATTGAATAACAAACACTAAACCAACAGACAAAACAAACCATCCTAACATAAATAACCCCTGAGCTTTACGCTCTTGTTCTCACTCGGAAAATCTGGTAAATTTTGAAAGTAAATTTCGGATAAAGGACTATCATAACTAGAATTTGTTGTAATTTACAAAATATCGCGTAGAATTGTTTTAGAACTATGAAAACCAAGCTCCTTATCATTATCCTTTATCTTTTTACTCTGAGCACCTTCGCGCAAAACACCCATATCCTCCCTACCCCACAACAAGTCGAAACCACTGAGGGGCAGTTTATTTGGGATGAAAGTGTTGTGCTGACATACGATGCCTCCGATGCCGAAATCAACCAGATCGTCACGATGTTTCGCAACGATTTGGACCAAATCAGTGGCAGGAAAGTGCTGTTTTCGCGCGGCGTCATCAAAGGTATGCATTTCATCGAGCTCATCAAGACCGACCACCTTGGCGTGAAAGAAAATGAGGACCAAGCCTATCGCCTAACGGTCAACCCTAACTTCATTCGGCTGGAAGCCACATCCAACACGGGACTCTACTACGCCACCCAAAGCCTGAAACAACTCTACCGTTATTCCTTCCTGAAATATAAAGGTGAAATCAACATTTCCTGCATGACCATCACCGATTGGCCCAACTTCAAGATACGCGCATGGCAGGACGACATCAGCCGTGGCCCGATTGTCAACATGGACTACCTGAAACGCCTCATCCCGCAGTTGGCAGAATGCAAACTCAATGCCTTCTCGCTATATACCGAGCACACGTTCAAGACCAAGTGCCACCCCGACATAGCGCCCACCGATGCCTTCACTGCTGAGCAAATCAAGGAATTGGAAGATTTTTGTCGACCGTATCACATCCAAATCATTGGCAACCAACAATGTTTCGGGCATTTTGAGGAGATTTTGAGCAATCCCTTCTATAGCCATTTGGCCGACACGAAATGGAACCTCAACCCCGCCAAAGAGGAAACCTACCAATTCCTTGAAGACCATCTCCGTGAAGTGGCAAGAGCCTATAAGTCGCCCTACTTCAACATCAACTGCGACGAAACCGAAAGCCTTGGGCAAGGCTTTGCCAAGGCCTATATCGATTCCATTGGAACGGAAACTGTGTATTACCAGCATATCAACCGCGTCAATCGGATACTTCGCCCCTATCGCAAGCGCGTGATGATGTGGGGCGACATTGCCGACCAACACCCAGAAATCCTTGACAATCTGGACAAAGACATTTTCCTCATCGCTTGGAGCTATGTGGGTATCGACAGCTTCGATGACTTCCTGCAACCCTATGTCAAATCGGGACGCAACTACTTTGTAGCACCAGGTGTCAGCCTCTCTGAAAGAGTATGGCCTAAGCATTATGAGTTCAAGGCCAACATCACCAACCTGTGTCGTGACGGCTACAAAAACGGTGCCCTTGGTGTCATCAACACCTGTTGGGATGACTTCGGTGAGTCGCTGACCAACTGCGCGTTATATGGTTTGGCCTTGGGCGCAGAAACAAGTTGGAACCCCGCCACGAAACAAGAACGCAACACCGAAGCCAACTTCACCGCGCATTTCTTAGGAAGCCTTTCCGATGAAATCTGCCAGCATTTGGATGAAATCTCCGAATGGTCGAAAATCGATGGCATCGGCAAATTCAGCGCCATGACCGAACCCATGGTACCCTTCTACCCTGCCCTCGTCAACGATTCCATCAAGGCATTGAACCAAAGGGCATCTGTAGCATTGTCCGTTTTAGAGAAGGCCTTGCTCAACGACAAAAAACAGGTCAAGAAAAACACCGACCTTTTCGATAACGCCCTTTATGCCGTGCATCGCATGCAGTGGTGCGCCAATCGCAACCTCACCCGTTGCCAACTCTTCCGAACCTACAACAGCCCCACCGAAACCAACACCGCTGAAAGCCAAAGGATGATTCAAGAGCTGATTTCCACGCTGCATGAGTTGAAAAAAGAGTATGTCATGGTATGGAACATCGAGAGTCGCCCCTATTGGCTCGATGTCAACATGAAGAAATACGATAACATTGCTATTGAGTTGCAACAACTTGAATATGTCCCGTTTATTGAGCCAACAACCGATGAGGAAGGCAATGCGGCCGTGGCTTTAAAGACCATTTTCAGTGACAAGGAAATCCACTATACCCTTGACGGAAAAGAAGTGAAGCGAAACGATTCCATATATCACAATCCTATCTTCTTGGAGCGTCCTTGTCTTGTGAAATCGGCTTGTTTCAATGCCATGGGTGAGCCAGTTTGCGCTGAGCGTTATTTCTGTTACCACAAAGGGATGGGCAGGCTGAAACAACTTAACAGTCCTGCTGGCAATTATCGCCCTGAATACTCGGGCGGCGGCGATGGTGCCCTACTCGACGGCAATCTTGGCAGCGATGACTACACCGACGGGCATTGGCAAGGTTTCTACGGCATCGATGCCGACCTCGAACTGGATTTTGGCAAATACCAAAAAGTCAACGCGTTGAATATTGGCTTTTTGGTAAATGCACACGATTGGATTTTACAACCCAATGTGGTTGAGGTTTACACCTCCAACGACGGTAAAAACTATAAACCCTACAAGACTTTCACTCTTACGACAGAGACATCACTGACAGGCAACCACACCTTCCGCGAACGTTTTGAATTGCCAAATCTTTCTACGCGTTATCTGCGTATCGTGGTGAAGAATCCAGGAAAGCTCCCAGAAGGTTTGCCTGGAGCGGGATATGACTCTTGGATTTTCATGGATGAGGTGATGGTGGAGTGATTAGTAACCATTAATCTGGCTATATCTCAGCCCTAATGTGTAGAAAAGCGGTTCCACTTCCGCACCTGTCAGCTCCACCTCCAAAATGCAGTTTTCCTTTATCAAACTCTTTAAGGATAGCTTCTCGGTGCGAAGCTCACCTTCCTGCAAGGTATTGAGCGAAAAGTATTCCTCAGCTAACAAATAGTTGGTCGGTCCTTTCTCAATAATCCTCACGTGCAACATCATTTCGGTCACCCTGCCTGGCCCCAGATTATGCAAGTCGATTTCCAATTCGCAGTTGGCCTTAACGGAAATCGAAGCCAGTTTCGACTCAAACCTAACCCCTTTCATAAGCAGGCTTGGGGTATCGTCAACGGGAACAGCTTCTATTCGGGTATCATAATAACCCTCAGGTATCTGGCCTATCTTCCAGTTGGGCATGGTAGTTTCCATATAGTAGTATTTTTTGTCATTGAACAAAAGATATTGGTTAGCCTCCACCTCATCACAATGCACACCAATAGCCATGTGTTCAGGCAAGACCAAAAGGATGAAATCAACCTCCATTTCGTAGAGCAAAGCCGTAAGCAGTGCCACTTTGTCCTCACAGTCGCCACAACCGTCCACCAAAGTCTCGATGGGGTAACGCACATATTCGTCAATGCCTTTGCTAGCAGAATCATGAACATAAGGCAAAGATTGAACGAAAGAAAGAGCCAAGTTGATCCTATCCAAATCCGTAACGACATTTCTGCTGAATTCATTCGCCAAAGCCTGCATCACCGGGCGGTCGTGCTCCGAAAGCATGAAACTGTAATAATTGGGCGGCAATTCGTCCTCTTGGAATTGGTAGCGATAGGCCAAATGTTCGCGTTCGTTTTGGAAATAGTTGTACAAACTCTTGCTGATATTCAGCGAAATGGTACAATTCTTCTTATTGTATTCCCAACTATGCTCCACCACATAATAGGCTTCGCGCTCCACCACGGAATGGGCAGAGGCAGTGAGACCGAAAAAGACCAATAATAATATAAGGTGCAAACGCGCTCGCATAGGATGGGGTCTTTTACCGTGCTAACGCAAAAAACGTGCAAAAATTGTTATTGAGCCAGCCTCCTATGTCATTCCAACAGGGGCAAGTGCGAAGGCGGGAATCTATAGGAGGCGGTTCAAGAGGTAAAAACCTATTTTACGGCCTCATCAGGTATAGATCCCATGCTTTTGCCCACATGCCTGCGTTGGGATGACATACCTGTTGAGGCCTTCAACGCCATTGTTATTTCCCCCAATAATGGAAATCCTTCACCTCTTTCAGCAGCTCCTTGACGGCTGCCTCCAGCTGTTCATCGACGCCCTCAGCCATCTTCTCAGGCGTGTTGCGCACCTTAATATCAGGCTCCAGTTGGGTGTTTTCCAACCAGTTGCCTTGTTCGGTGCGGTAGCCGACGACGGGTAAGCCAAAATACAAGGAAGGATCTTGCAAGGTTTCCCATGTCACACTCGACATAGTGCCAGGCACGGGCATACCGACGAGGCTGCCCATTTTCTTGTACTTGTAGACCCAAGGCGTGCCATGCGCATTGCTGTAATTGGCTTCACCGATAAGCATAATCGAAGGCTTGTTGTAGCGCCGCGAAGGCATCACACAGGCCACGCTGTCGTTGATGACCTGTTCAAGGTATTTCTCACCGCTGAAAAGGATTTCGATATCCTCGTGCAGACGACCGCCACCATTGAAACGTGTGTCGATGACAATGCCGTCGCAGAGGTTGTACTTGCCAAGGATTTGTGAATACACATCACGGTAGCTGGCATCGCCCATGCTCTTGATGTGGACATAACCCAATCGACCCTTGGAGAGTTTCTTCACCGTCTCCTCGTTATGCTTCACCCAACGGTTGTAGAGCAAATCATTCATTGCACCGTGGCTGATGGGCTTCACCGTCTCGTCCCAGGTCTTGCCGCCATCGGAAAGGGTCACCAATACGGTTTTACCACGCTTGTTGTTGAGCAATGGATAGTAGTCCATACCTTTCTTAATCTCCACACCATCAATCTTTTCAATCACGGTTCCCACTTTCACCTTTGAGCTTTTCTTGTCGAAAGGACCGCCTTCGACCACCTCAGCGATTTTCAGGCCATCACCTTTGTAGTCGAGGTCGAGCAGCACGCCAAACTCAGCTGTGGCATCGCCTTTGCTTCCAGGCCGGTAACCCGAACCCGTGTGCGACACATTCAGCTCGCCGAGGATTTCGCTCAACATCTCTGAGAAGTCGTAGTTGTTGTTGATATGCGCCAAGAAAGGCTGGTAGGCCTCTTTCATCAGTGCCAAATCCACGCCGTGATGGTCTTTCATGAAGAAGCGCTTCTCAATTTGCAGGAAGACATGGTTGAACATGTATTCGCGCTCTTCGGCAAGGTTGAGTTCCATGGTAGCGTCGTATTTAATCGAAGAGGACTTGCCGCTCTTGTCGAATTTCTGCAAGTTGTTGCCTGAGAGCACAAAGAGGTTATCGCCCTGCATCCTCAGCTGCGCACCACCCTGCCCCAGCTTTTTCGTAATCTTCATCGATTTTTCGCGCACATCCATTTCCCAGAGGTCATAACCCTTCTCGAAAGAAGTCATGAAATAGAACTTCTCACCATCGTTGGTAAGCGCTATACCGCTCAAGTTTGAAGACATCGGAGTCAAACGCATTACGCGATCTTGCAGATGCTCCAAGTCCACCTCTATTTTCTTGGCTTCTTTGGGCTTTTCATCCTTCTTATCGTCTTTCTTATCATCTTTTTTATCGTTCTTCTTGTCCTTTTTCTTGTCGCTCTTTTCCTCCTTCTTCGAATCATCTTTCTTGTCGTCCTTTTTGCCTTTTTCCGTCTCCTTCAGCAAGGCATATTCCTCTTTGCTGAGGCGGAATTTATCATAGGCGTCCTGATTCAAGAAAGCGATGAAAGCGTCGTTTTGGCTACCCCACGAGGCATGGGAGCGCATACCGTAACGATTTGAGCGATAAATGATGGCATTACCTTCCATTGCCCAATGAGGACTCCCGTCGATATAGGCGCTTTCGGTGATGTTGTAGATGGTCTTCGAGCCATCAGCCTTCACGATGCCAATATCGGAATAAGGGTCGCGCATATGAGAGATCAAGGTCAGGGCAAACCATTGTCCATCGGGCGACCACTCGTAGGAGAAGCCGTAGTCATCTGTTTCGTAATGCTGGCAACCATCGGTGATTTGACGCACCTGTTTTGAAGCCACATTATAGACCTTCAAGACATTGCGGTTCTCAATGAAGGCAATTTCCTTGCCGTCGGGCGAATAGCACGGAGCAATGCGCTCGATGCCATCGTTGTCGAACAGCGGCTTTTCTTCAATCAAGGTAGCATATGCGAAGTTAAAGTCTTCCTTGCGCTCGATTTTGGCTTGGTAGAGGTTCCAGTAGCCATCACGCTCAGAGGCATAGACGATGGAGCGACCGTCTTTTGAGAACGAAGGGTTGCGCTCAGCTTGGGCCGTATGTGTGATTTGCTTGGTGGTGGCATATTCGTCGACACCCGTCACGAAGAGCTCACCACGTGAGATGAAGGCAATCAGCTTGCCATCCTGACTCAAATCAAAGTCACCGATGCCCTTGAAATCCTGCTTGACCAACTGCTCCAACGCCTGGTCGTTGACAATTTCGATATTCACCTTTTGTGGCTCACCACCAATGCGTTGGGTGTAAATCTCGCCCATATACCCGTAGCACAGCAAGCCATCATTGGCCACACTCAAAAAACGCACGGGATGTGTCTTAAAGTTAGTCACTGCCTCCACCTGTTCGAGGTTTTCGGCAGGTGCCTTGTAGACATTGAAACTGCCATTGTTGCGTTCGCTTAGGAACACGACATCCTTATAGCCTGGCAAATAGCGAGGGTCGCGGTCTTCGCCGACATTGGTCGTAAGGATAGTGTGGGTCTTCTTCTTGGCATTGTAGTACACCACATCGCGGGCCACGGAAGAAACATGGTGCTTGCGCCAAACATTCTCGCTGCCTTTGCGGTCGTAGTAAAGGAACGACTTGCCGTCCTTGTCGAACGATATACTGCTCACAGGCACAGCCACCACCTGCTCAGGGCGACCGCCTTCAGTGCTCACCTTATATAACTCGGTAATCCAGCCTGAGGCAAATTGTATGTTCTCAGCGGCTTTCTGGATTTGTGCAGTGAAATAGATTTCCTTGCCATCAGGTGAGAAGGCCAAAGGGATTTCAGAAGCCGAGTTGGTCGTGATGCGCTGTGCGACACCACCCTCTGCAGCAACAAGATAAACATCGAAATTGCCATTGCGGTCGGTGGCGAAGGCAATCTGTTTGCCGTCGGGCGACCAAATCGGGTCGGTATCGTAAGCGGCATTTGTCGTGATTTGCTGCGCTTTACCGCCATTGGCATTCACAACATACACATCACCTTTGTAGCAAAAGGCAATCTTGTCGCCTTGAGGCGAAATCACATTGTGGCGCATCCACAAGGGTTGGGCGGAAAGATTCAATCCTACCGCCAATAAAGCAAAAAGAAATAGTTTTTTCATAATAATAGTATTTAATTGATTATCTTTATTTTACATAAAACCAAAACATGGGCTCATTTTCCAAAAACAGCTCCAACTTGTCCCCAACATGAACTTCGCCCACACCCTGAGGTGTACCCGTGAAAATGATATCGCCCTCGTTCAATGTCACGAAACGCGAGACATGAGCAATGATTTTGTCAAAACTGAAAATCATGTCGCGACTGTACCCTTGCTGCACCCATTCGCCATTAAGTTTCATGCCAAAGGCGATGTCTTCAGGATGATTCAACTCACTGATTTTCTTAAACTTTCCTATCGGAGCCGAATAATCAAACGCTTTAGCAATCTCCCAAGGATGACCTTTTGCCTTGCATTGGCCTTGCAAGTCGCGGGCAGTGAAATCGATGCCTACAGTGATGGCGTCATAATACTCAGAAGCCATTTTCTCGTTGATTGCCTTTCCCGATTTGCAGATGCGAAGCACCAATTCCGTCTCGTAATGGATTTCATTGCTGAAATCAGGATATGGAAACGGTTCACCAGAAGCCAACAAAGCCGTATCGGGCTTCATGAAAAACATTGGCTCGGTAGGCAATGCGTTGTCCAACTCCTTGACATGTGCCAAATAATTGCGTCCTATACAGATGATTTTCATCGCTTTAATGTTTAATCATTTTTCCGCCCATGCGCAATTTGATGGCTGTCACCACCTTCTTCGTATAGCGCGGGAAGTCGTTTTTCATGATCCAATCGTAATAAGGTGGCTCTATGCGAAACACATCTTCCACCCTCTTGCCTTTGTGCTTGCCGAACATAAAGACTTCCTTGCCTTCCTCATCAAAGATGATTTGTCCCGACAGATCAGCATTCTTATGATGTGCCGAAAACTCGGAAAGCTGCTTCATGTCGTTGGTCGGACCTTGTGACTTGTTTCCTTTACCATCCTCGAAATCAACACCTTGATATTTGTCAAGCATAGCGCGAAGCACATCGTATGTGGCCTTGGTATCAGCCATGGCACCATGCGCACCTTCCAATTCGGCATGGCAGAAATAGCGGTAAGCGCTCTTCAGCGTTCGCGGTTCCATTTTCATATAAATGTTCATCACATCGATGAAGCCACGGTCTTTGAGATCGAAGTCGTAATCCACACGGAGAAACTCCTCCACCAGCATCGGCAGGTCGAATTTCAGGATGTTATAACCAGCCAGGTCGGCATTGCCAATGAACAAGGCGATTTCCTTGGCCTTTTCGCGGAAAGTGGGCTTGTCGGCCACCATCTCATCGGTATAGCCATGCACCGAAGTGGATTCCGCAGAAATGGGCATCTCAGGATTGAGCAGCCAAACGCGTTGTTCCTCTTCGCCGTTCACATTGATTTTAAGCACACTCATCTCCACGATACGGTCGTGCGAAGTGTTTAGTCCAGTCGTCTCCAAGTCGAAAAAGGCTATGGGTCGTTTCAAATTCAGTTCCATAGAATTAGTGATTTTGAGTGCAAAAATAGCATATAAAACGCTCCGATATTCATTTTTTTCCTACTTTTGCCCCACTTTTCAGACAAAAAAGAACTATTAGAAAGTATCAAATTATTGAAAGACATGATGGAAGAAAATGAAATGAAAGAAAGAGAAGAGCTGTTCTCAAAGGCAGTGAAAGCAGGAAAGAGAACCTACTTTTTCGATGTGAAGTCAACCAAGAATGACGAAAAGTACATCACCATAACCGAAAGCAAGCGCCGTTTCGACGAAGGTCTGAACCGCTTCTTCTACGAGAAGCACAAGATTTTCCTCTATAAGGAAGACTTTGAGAAGGTTTCCAAAGGTCTCAACGATGCCATCAAATACATCGAAACCGGCGAATATCCTGCCGACTATTATGACCAACCCGAACCTCGCCATCTTGATCACCCGGAAGGCGAAAGCCACACCGAGATTGACAATGCCATCGACAAATGGTTCGACAGCTTGGACAAATAAGTTTCAAACAACAAAAAAAAACACGATGGTCGCAAGTTTTTGCGGCCTTTTTTGTTGCCCAATTTTTGCCGAACAAAAACTTATCAACAAAACGATGAGCTGTTGATAACTTTCGTTTCGACGCGGCAATAATTCCCTCCAAAACTCGTACTTTTGTAGCGAAATTTTTGATAGATATGGGAAAGACAATAGCGATTGCAAATCAGAAAGGTGGCGTTGGCAAAACCACTTCCGCCATTAACCTCGCGGCCAGTTTGGCCGTTCTCGAATATAAGACCCTCCTTATCGATGCCGACCCACAGGCCAACGCAACTTCGGGCGTGGGCATCGACCCGAGGAGTGTTGAGACGAGCATCTACGAGTGCATCATCGACCAGGTGGATCCGAAAACCGTCATCACCGAAACCGAGACGCCCAACCTTTTCCTATTACCAGCCCATATCGACCTCGTCGGAGCCGAAATCGAGATGATCAACCTGCCCGAGCGCGAGTTGATGATGAAGAAACTGCTCGCCCCCATCAAAAAGGAGTATGATTTCATCATCATCGACTGTTCACCCTCGTTGGGTCTGGTCACGGTCAACTCTCTCACTGCTTCCGACTCGGTCATCATCCCCGTGCAATGCGAGTATTTTGCCCTCGAAGGTTTGGGCAAGCTGCTCAACACCATTAAGATCGTGCAGACCCGCCTCAACCCTGACCTGGAAATTGAAGGCATATTGCTCACCATGTTCGACACACGCCTTCGCCTTTCGAAACAAGTGGTTGAAGAAGTCAAGATGCACTTCCAAGACATGGTGTTCAATACCATCATCAACCGCAACACCCGCCTGAGCGAGGCACCCAGCTTCGGTAAGACCATCGTCATGTACGACGCCAACAGCACGGGAGCCATCAACTATCTCAATTTAGCACGCGAGATCCTCGAAAAGAACAACCTAACCAACAAAGACTAACACGCCATGCCTGACAAAAACAGAAAATCATTGGGTCGCGGCCTCGACAGCATACTTCAAAGTCCCGAAACTGACATCACCAGCAAAGACATCAGCGGCGATTTCGTAGCTGGAGCCATCGCTGAAATCGACATCGACCAAATTGAGACCAACCCATTCCAACCCCGCACCGAATTCGACGAAACCGCTTTGCGCGAACTGGCGCAATCCATCAAGGAACAAGGTGTCATCCAACCCGTTACCGTCAGAAAACTTGGCTACAACAAATACCAACTCATCTCGGGTGAACGCCGTCTGAGAGCCTCTAAAATGGCTGGACTCGCCAAGATTCCTGCCTTCATTCGCGTGGCCAATGACGAACAGATGCTCGAGCTCGCCTTGATTGAGAACATCCACCGCGAGAACCTCAACGCCATCGAAGTGGCCATCTCCTACCAACGCCTCATCGACGAGTGTAACCTCACCCAAGAGGAAGTGAGCGAGAAGGTGGGCAAGAGCCGTAGTGCCGTAGCCAACTTCTTGAGGTTGTTGAAGTTGCCAGCAGAGATACAGCTTGCCATTCGCGATGGTCACATCAGCATGGGTCATGCCCGCGCCCTCATCAACATCAACGACAAGGAAGAACAGCTGAAGCTGCTCCAACAAATCATCATGGACGAGATGAATGTGCGCCAGACCGAGGAATTGGCAGAAAAGGTCAAAAACCCAGAGGCGAAGGAAAGAAAACAGACCAATTTCATCCCCGAGCATTTCAAGAGTAAAATCAAGAAACTGTCGCAAACCCTCAACACCAAAGTGAAGGTGAAACGCGACATCAAAGGTCATGGCAGTGTGGTCATCGACTTCAAGGACGAAGCCGAGTTTGACCGCATCATGGAACTGTTTGGCAACAAATAATCCACCCATGCCTCGCCGTTTCCTCATCCTAATCGGCATGGCTATGCTGCTCGGTTTCGTGAAAGCCGAAGCACAGAATGTCGTATTCGATACGGTGGGCAACGCTGTCATCACTGCCGACACTATCGTGAAACAACATAAGTCGGCCAAAACCGCCAAAGCGAAAAAGCCACACAGCCCACAGAAAGCCACCATTATGTCGGCCTGCCTGCCCGGATTGGGACAAATCTACAACGGTAAATGGTGGAAAGTGCCTATTGTTTATGCCGGATTGGGCGGCATCGGCTATCTCGCCTACAGCAACTACTACGAGTACCAATCCTACCTCCATGCTTACGAATTCAAGACCGGGGACCTGCCCGAAGGCGCGACACTCAACGCACACGAGACCGAATTGGCCAACAAATACGCCGACAACCAATTGCAGACTTACAAGGAATCCTACCGCCGTAACTTCGAGTTGTACGGCATCCTGACCGTTGCGTGGTATGGATTAAACATCCTTGATGCCTGCGTCGACGGACACCTATACAACTACGACATCAGCGATGACCTCAGCCTCAGTGTCGACCCATACCTTCGACCTACTGAACAGCCAATCCTGATGCCACAATATGCCCAAGTCGGGCTTTCATTTCAATTGAATTTTTAAATCACAAAACCCACAAAACATGCAAAACGACATTAAGAAAAGTCGTTGCGGCACCCAACCGGGTTGCCGCCGAAAAGCGGGCCGTTCCGAATCAAGTTCGGAATGAGGGGCCGCTTTTCATGCCAGAAAATAAGGTTTAAGGGTTTTGT
>JAEEGK010015737.1_pt1 | contig 16715 bp, 7 predicted proteins | sample 8958771 | NCBI WGS metagenome assembly JAEEGK01 (sample SAMN16246547, study PRJNA631951) | gut metagenome | biome: gut microbiome; feature: rumen; material: SC-attached | host: Bos | place: Iran: Karaj | collected 2018-10 | reverse complement strand
GGATGTCTCCGAAGTTACGGTGGCGGTCCAGGGTCTCGATTACAGCGTTATGGCCGATGGTATGGGCAACTTCGAGTTCGAGTCGCTCCCCGCGGGATACTTCGAGATGGTCGCCTTCGTGAAGACCGATAGCGTCGTCGTAGACGATTCGGGTAAGAAGGGTAAGGTAAAGATCATCCGCAAGCTCGGGTCCTCCATTGCCAATGTGCGTGCCGGTCAGGAAAATGCGGTGGTTATCGATACCCGCCCGCAAGATTCCCTCCCGTCGTTTGTCTTCGAGGACTTCGAGGGTGGCGTCGATGCGTGGAAGGTCCAGCATTCGGAAGACGCCGATGGCAGTATCGAAACTGTGAATGCGGGTCTTGGCCGGGAAGGCAAGGCTGCGCATTTCACGTGCGAAAACGATTCCGCGTACAACTGGGTGCTGATGGGCCGCTCTCTCGGTGGCATGGTTGACATGAGCAATCTCGATTCCATCGTGTTCTGGGCCCGCACCGATGTCGTGGATACCGCGAAGCGCAAGTACATTTCGTTCTCGCTCGACCTGAATGTCGATAGCACTTCCGAACTGACGAGCGGCAAGGCCTGGGTCCACCTGGATGTGGATACGGTCTGGAACCGCTACGTGGTGACTCCGGACGACTTCCTGGAACCCGATAGCAACAATACCGGCGGAAACCTCGGTTGGGAAGCCGTGAAGCACCACATTACCGACCTGTCTATCTTCGGTGGCACGGGCGGTGAGTTCTGGATCGACGATATCGAGGTGTACGGTTACTCCAAGTTTGTCGCAAAAGACCCGGAATAGCGTTTTTTAGCCGAATTTGGCCGAAGTTGCCTTGACAATTTATCAATGAGATGTACCGCTCCAAGCGGTACATTCTTGTTTTTTGGGGGTATTTTTATTGTCGTAAGGGATGTTTGTGGTGTGGATGTTGCTCACGGGCTTCCCCTCATAAGGAGTTATTATGAATGTGTGGAAAAGCGTGGGCGCGCTTTGTTTGGGCGCAGGCCTTGCTACCTTCGGCCTTGCCGACAACCCGATATCCTCTTACCATTACCTGGCGGACCCCTCTTGCGCCTCCGATGGTGACACCTTCTACATCCTGACCGATGTCGACGACTACAATAACCAGACAAACTGGAACTACGACATTGTCGGCCTCTATGCCTTCACTTCCGAAGACATGAAGAACTGGACCGACCATGGCATGATTTTCCGTTCCAAGCGTGAATTCGGTAACTACCCGAACAACACCTGGGCCTCGGGCATTGCCGTCAAGAACGGTAAGGTCTACATTGTTTACCCCGATGGTGCGAGCGGCGTGGGCATGATTACGGCGCCTGCGATTGACGGCCCGTATACCGACCCGATCCAGGCATCTCATGGCGTGAACAGAATCGCCGGCGGCAACAACAGCGTTATCGGCGGCTGCGACGGCATCGCGCACTGCTTTGACCCGGGCATTTTCTTCGATGACGACGGCACGGGCTACGTGATTTTCGGCGGTGGTGAAAGCGGCCAGCGCCCCTACGGCAACAACTTCGATATCATCAAGTTTAATGAAAGCAACGGCAAGATTACCATGGACAAGAACTCCCTTACGAGAGTCCAACTGCCGAATTCCTTCGAAGCGCCGTACCTGCACAAGAAGGGCAGCACCTATTACCTGAGCTTCAATAACCGTAGCCAGATTATTGACTATGGTACGTCGAATAACATCATGGGCCCTTACAATTATGTGGGACAGGTTATTCCGGGTATCGGTTCTGTTCCTGACGCTCATGGCGAAGGCGGCAACAACCACCATGGCTTTGCTCCGTTCAAGGACAAGTGGTATGCGGTTTACCATGACCGCCGTTTGGTGACTTCCGATAACCACCCGGCCGCAACGACTCAGGCGGGCGTGCGTTCCGAAAACCCGAACTACGAAAACCACAGAAGCGTGTCCATCGACGAACTCACGTGGAATGGCGACAAGATGAACAAGCTGACCTTCACGCGTGAAGGCCCGAAGCAGATCAAGAACTTTGACCCGTACAAAACCTACAAGGCGACCACGAGCTCCAAGCAGTTGAACATCCGTAGCCGTACCGACTGGACCAAGGGTCAGCCGGTGAAGCATGTGCTGTTGCCGCTTACAAGCCGTAGCGAATCCTGGATTCGCGTTTCGGGCGTGGACTTCGGTAATGGTGCAGAGAATCTCCGCATCAAGGCCGCGAACGTGGGCGATGGCAACAAGATTGAAATCCGTACGGGTAGTGCAACGGGTACGCTCGCCGGTACTTGTGAACTGGCAAAGACCAGCAACAACATGACCTTTACCGATAACGACTGCGCCATGACGGGCCTGAGCGGAGTCGTGGAACAGTTGTTCTTCGTGTTCAAGAACAATGGCAAGGATTCTACCATGGGCATTCTCGAATGGGAATTCCAGGGCACGAAGCGCGAACCGGAACCGCAGCAGCCGTTCGGCGGCAAGGCATGGGCTATTCCGGGCAAGATTCAGGCCGAAGACTTCGACGTGCCGGGTTACGGCGCGGGCAACGATTCGTACAGCGACAACGATTCCGACAACCACGGTTTCGAAAAGGCGAAGTCGAAGGACGATTCTACGAAGGTCAACTACCGCAAGGAAGATGCTCCGTCTGTTGACCTTTACGCGAATGCGACCGGGATTATCGTGGGTTACAACCAGGCGGGCGAATGGCTCGAATACACGGTCAATGTCGCGAAGACGGGAGACTACACGTTCTTTGCCGCAGTGGCGACCGACAACCAGAATGCGGGTTTCGTGATGTCGATTGACGGCAACGATATCACCGAGACGATTCTCGCCTCGAAGACGGAAGTCGAAGGCAGCTTCGATGACTACGCGAAGGTGCAGGCGAACGTTTCGCTGACCGAGGGCAAGCATATCCTCCGCATGACGGTGACCGGCGACTGGTTCGATGTGGACTACTTTACCTTCGTGGAAGGCAAGGATGCGACGGACCCGGAACCGATTGGTACTACCAAGATTTCGAATGGAATGAAGTTCCACGTGAGCAGCGCCGCTACCTACCAGGTGTTTGATCTTGCGGGTACGATGCTTGGCAAGGTGGAACTTGCTAGCGGGGCCTCTGCAGCCCAGGTGCTCATGTCTGCGGGCTACAGGCAGGGCGCCTACATGCTCAAGCAGGTCGGCGGCAATAATAAGTTCATGGCCCGCGTGACGAAGTAAATCCGCACACTCTTTGATCGTACAAACTCTCTCTTGTGTTTGAAAGGCTCCCGGCAGACTGCCGGGGGCCTTTTTTAAAGCACCGAAGGTGCCCGTGGACAAAACGTCAATGGTTTTTGTTTGAAAGGTTGTTAAAAATGCACGTGGGGATGGTAAATTTTATAATGGTTGGACCGCGGTGTCGCGGTTGAATATGGGATGTTATTATGAAGAAGATTTCCAAGGGAAAGCTTGGTTTGGCTATTGCGTGCGGCCTCTTTGGTTCTGCACTTGCCGATAACCCGATTTCTACTTATCACTACCTGGCAGACCCGGGTGCTGCTGCCGACGACGAATACTTCTACATCATCACGGACTCCGACGACCCGGCTCCGTACAACTCCGACGGCTACAAGATTTACGCCCTCTATGCATTCCGCAGCAAGGATATGCAGAACTGGACCGACTACGGCATCATCTACGATGCCCGCAAGGTGAACGGCATTAACGATATCTGGGCTTCCGGTATCGCTGTCCATAACGGCACGTTCTATATCGTGTTCCCGGATGGCGGTGGCGGCGGCATTGGCTACATCAAGGCTCCCGCTATCGATGGTCCTTGGACAAACGCTGTGGGCCAGGGCAAGGACAAGCTTGTCGGTGGTCGCGGTATCATCGGCTGCGATGGCGTTTCCTGGTGCTTTGACCCGGGCATCTTTATCGATGACGACGGCACGACCTACGTCACATGGGGTGGCGGCGAAAGCAACAGCCGTCCGAATACCGACAACTTCGACATTGTCAAGCTGAACGATGCGAAGGATGCTCCGGTGGGCAACGGTTCTCACGTGAAGGTGAACAATCTGCCGACCCGCAAGATGCTCGAAGCGTCCTACATCCACAAGCACGACGGCAAGTACTACTTCTCGTACAGTACCGGCTGGCAGCAGGGTGCGCCTACGATCGACTACGGTATTTCTGATAACGTAATGGGCCCCTACACCTGGAAGGGTACGATTCTCGGTGACCCGAGCATGAACGGTCGTAGCATCAACGGCAACAACAACCACCACGGTATTGCCGAATTCAAGGGCCATTCTTACGTGGTGTACCATGACCGCCGTATCGCGAAGGGGCACAACGGCTTGGAAATTATCCCGGCTGACGACGGCAAGGCCAACCCGAACGAAGGCTACCACCGCAGCGTCTCCGTGGACGAAATGTTCTACAACTCCGATGGTACTATCAAGACGGTCACGGTGACCAACGAAGGCCCGAAGCAGATCGAGAACTTCGATCCGTACGACTGGTATCCGGCACTCACGAGCTCCAAGCAGAAGGGCATCCGCAGCCGTTCCAACTTTGTGCAGGGTAAGAAGGCCGAACACGTGCTGCTCCCGCTTTCTTCCAAGGAAGCCTGGCTTCGCGTGAGTGGCGTTGACTTCGGTACTGCAGCGACGGGCTTCACAGTCGAGGCTGCAAGCGCTGCCGACGGCAACAAGATTGAAATCCGCACGGGTTCTGCGACGGGTACGCTCGCCGGCACCTGCCCGCTCAAGAATACGGGCAGCAAGACCACCTATTACGAGAACAAATGCGAAGTCGAAGGCCTCAAGGGCATTGTGGAACAGCTGTTCCTCGTGTTCAAGGGCAACCAGGATTCCACCATGGTCGTCAAGGCCTGGGGCTTCGAGGGTAGCGGCACGACGCCTCCCGAACCGCAGAAGCCGTTCAAGGGTGTCGCCTTTGCCATTCCGGGTAAAATCGAAATGGAAGACTTCGATATTCCGGGTACGGGCCGCGGCGCTGGCATGGATTCCTACAGCGATAACGATATGGACGATCATGGCGCCGAGAGCAACGGCGGCAAGAGCTACCGCGAAGGCACGGGCGTCGATATCTACAAGAAGGCGACCGGCTATGTCGTGGGCTACAACCAGGCGGGCGAATGGCTCGAATACACGGTGAACGTTGCCGCTACGGGTGACTACACGATGTATGCTGCCGTGGCTTCTGCCAATGCGACCTCCGGTTTCAAGCTTTCCATCGACGGTACGGACATCACCGACGAGATCGCGGTTCCGCAGGCAAGCTCCGGCGAAGAGAATTACGACGACTACAACAAGGTAAAGGCCAACGTGAAGCTGAGCGCAGGTGAACATATCCTCCGCTTTACCGTGACCGGCGACTGGATGGATATCGACTACATCAACTTCGTGACGGGCGCGGATGCGGAAGATACCGAACCCATCGGCACGGAAGGCATCAACCAGGTTGCCCATTTCAACCCGCTCGGATCCCACACCTATGGCGTGTTCGACCTGAAGGGCAAGCAGGTGGGTACCGTGAAGCTCGACGGCGCGAAGGTGGGCGACGCCCTCCGTGCGGCAGGCTTCAGCCAGGGCGTGTACATGCTCCGCTCTGTCAGCGGCAACAAGAAGTTCATGGCCAGGGTCGCAAAATAGGCCAAAAGAGTCCCTAAACGACACATCCAGGCCGGTGGAAGAACCGGCAAAACGCCCCGAGGCACTCCGCTCCGGGGTGTTTTTTTGTGGTCCTCCATTACCAAAACGTCAAAGGAAAAAAGATTGCGGCAGGGGAAAAGGGGCGTTTTTGTGGATAAATTTAGAGTATAGGGACGGCAATGTTGCCGCTTTTTGGTGTAAAGAAGGGTGTTAAAATGAAGAAAAACATGGTTTTTGCAAGGTTTGTCAGGACAGCCGCTTGGGTTTTGGGTTGTGGAGCCCTGACACCGATGGCCATGGCGTCGACCGTGAATGTGAACCTGGATGAAGAGCATCAGGTCATTCGCGGCTTCGGCGGCATGGTCCATAACCAATGGCAAGGCGGTGGCGGCCTTTCCGAAGCCGATGCCAAGCTTGCGTTCGGTACGGGCGATGGCCAGATTGGCCTCAACACGCTGCGCATTCCGGTGTATGCAAGTTCGAACGATTTCAATAAGGAAGTGCAGGCTGCAAAGTATGCGAAGGCTGTGGCCGGTGATGACTTTATTTTGTATGCAACGCCGTGGACTTCACCGTATGCAGGTGCAAACCAGCACATGGCTTCCTCGAACTACCAGAAGTACGTGGACCACCTAAACAGCTTTACTGCCTACATGAAGAATCAGGGCGTTCCTTTGTATGCAATTTCCATCAGTAACGAACCGGACTGGTGCGGTGAATGGGCTTGCTGGAGCGCTGACGAAATATACAACTTCACCAAGGGCTATGCCGATCAGATGCGCAAGAACGGTACCAAGGTGATTTCGACGGAATCGTTCGCTTATCAGAAGAACCTTTACGATAAGGTGCTGAACGATGCGAATGCACTCAAGAACTGGGATATTCTCGGTGCGCACTTCTATGCGAGTGACAGAAATACTCAAGATAGCTGGTTCCAGTATTCCTTGGCGGACCAGAAGGGAGTGGAGCGCTGGATGACGGAACACTACACCGAAAGCCAGGGCAGCGGTAACTACTGGCGTACGATTACGAATACGGGTGACCAGGCAAACCAGAACAAGCGCGATACCGTGAATGCCATGGACGTGGGTTACGAAATCCACCGCGCTATGGTCGTGGGCAACTTCAGCCAGTACACATGGTGGTACATTCGCCGCTGCTACGGCCTTATCATGGAAAAGGACTTTGGCAATAAGCTTCAGATTCCGACCAATGAAATTGGCAAGGTTTCGAAGCGCGGCTATGTGCTTTCTCAGTTCGCACGCTTTGTCCGCCCGGGTGCAATCCGCGTGGGAGCGACCGCCAAGCCCGAAGCAAACCTGTTTGCCAGCGCTTACAAGAGCTCCGAAGGCGATTCCGTCATCGTGGTGCTCGTGAACCGCGATTACAAGAATTCCAAGACCGTGACGGTCAATGTCCAGGGTGCCGATGTGGAGTCTTTCCACGTGTACACGACGAGCCAGGCAAAGAACGCCAAGTATGAAGGCGAAGTCGAAGTGAAGAACGGCTCCGTGACTATCACCATGGATGCGGGTAGCTCGGAATTCAAGGACTGCATCGTGACGCTCGTGGGCGTGGGCACTCCTGCTGACCCCGTACCTCGTGAACCGTTCGGCGGCAAGGCGATTGATTTGCCGGGCAAGATTGAGGCCGAAAACTTCGACATCCCGGGTACCGGCAAGGAAAACAAGACCTACAACGAAAATGACTCCGATGATCACGGCGAGACCAACTACCGCGAAGGCACGGGTGTCGATATCTACAAGAAGGCGACCGGCTACATCGTGGGTTACAACCAGGCTGGCGAATGGCTCGAATACACGGTGAACGTGAAGGAAGCGGGTGACTACACCTTCTTTGCTGCGGTTGCCTCTGCCAATGCGACCTCCGGTTTCAACATGACTCTCGATGGCAATGAACTCACGGGCGATATCTCTGTCCCGAAGAACGATGGCGAAGAGAACTACGACGACTACAACAAGGTGCAGAAGAACGTGACGCTCCCTGCGGGTGAACATATCCTCCGCTTTACGGTGGTCGGTGACTGGATGGACGTGGACTACTTCACCTTCGTGAAGGGCAAGGATGCTACAGACCCCGAACCGATCGGTGGCGATACCAGCACGACGTTTGTGAATGCGAAGTTCCAGATGTTGAACGAATCCATGGAATACCGCATCTTCGACATGGGCGGTAGCTACCTCGGAACGGTGCGTGCTGCCGGAATGCAGGAACTGCGTGCGGGCGCTGCGGACCTCGCCAAGCGTGGAGGCATGTTCATCGCGAAGTCCGCTGCCGGTGCTCTCCGCATCCGCGTGACTCAGTAAAGTATCTCAGTGAACACTGGGTTGGTTGAAAACAAAAGGACCTCGGCAATCGCCGAGGCCCTTTTTCTAATGGTTTGCTGTTGGTGTTCGATCTTAATCGTGGGACTTGCTTCGCAAGTCCACAACTTGTCGGCTCACCTATACGAAAGTGCGAGCACTTTCGTGCAGGATTCGCCTCCTAGTCGTTCATCATGTGGTTGTAGAACTTGGTGTAGTTGTCCTTGTCTTCGGTCTTGCGGATAGCGATGGCATCCTGCGGGTGGCGGTTGAGCATGCCCGTAATCATCTGCGGGATGATGTAGCCCCATTCATACTTTTCCTTGAGCGGCAAGAACAGTTCCTGGTAGGCGTCGAGAACCGGGCGAAGGTCGTACTTCGGATTCTTGAGGAAGCCGAGCAGGAGTTCTGTGGTGCAGTTGCCTGCGCCGCGGCCCATGCCCGACACAGAACCGTCGAGGTAGTCCACGTGGTCGATGATGGCCTGGATCGTGTTGGAGAAAGCCAGCTGCTGGTTGTTGTGCCCGTGGAAGCCGAACTTCTTGTTCTTCACGATGTTCCTGTAGCGCGTGATTTCCTTGTCGATGTCTTCCTGGTAGAAGGCGCCGAAGCTGTCGACGAGGTACAGGATGTCGGCCTTGCATTCTTCGTTCACCTGGTGGAGCGCTTCGTCAAGTTCCGGACCGCGGTCGCGGCTCACGGCCATGATGTTAAGCGTCGTCTCGTAACCCATGTCATGGAAGGCGTTCACCATGCTGATGCCCTTGTCGATGTTCTTCACGTAGCTGGCCACGCGGAACATCTGGTACGGGCTTTCGCTGGCGGGCTTCACGGCGTCCATGTTCACGCGGCCCACGTCGGCCATCACGGCCATCTTCATCTTGGATTCGATGCCGTCCTTCACCTTCCAGAGCAGGTCGTCGTCGCAGAACTTCCACGGGCCGTATTCCTTGGGGTCGAAAAGTTCGGGGGAGTTCTTGTAGCCCATTTCCATGTAGTCGATGCCAGCTGCGGAAAGGAGGGTATAGAGGCGGCGGACGAATTCCAGGGAGAAGTCGTGCTTGTTGACAAGGCCGCCGTCGCGGATGGTGCAGTCGAGAACTTTGATGCTTTCGTAGTACATATTTAGGCGAATGACGAAAGGCGAAAGACGAAAGAAGTTATTCTGGCGGCTGACGCAATCGTCGTTGGTTAAGGTTGATTGGTTCGCAGGCAAAGATAGGTTCTGCGAGAGCGATGGTCAAGGGAAAAAGATAGCTTGTTTTAAAAACTGGTTTATTTTACGCAAAATTGGCGTTAAATATGAACTAAATGCCAAATTTTGCCAAAAAATCACATGTTGATTTATGGGAGTTTAAATCCGTCTGGATAAAAATAAGGGTTGCTGAGGCGCCGAAAGAGGGGATTGTCAGGGTTGCCCGGGGGTAAACCCTTACCCAGAAAATGTTCTTGGTTTATAATCTACGCATTATCTGCGTAGATTAAAAGTGCGCAAAACTTCGGCTTGCCATCCCCTGGGCGTCCTCCGCCTCCTGCTCCTGTGATTTTAATCGCCCTCTCCGATTTATCGTTTGGAGAATCTTCCGTGAAAACTTATATTCCATGTCATGAAGAGAACAACGCTTATCCCACTATCCATGGCGGTTGCCACTTCGGCGTTCGCTGCGAATTTCTACTACAACCAGGTCGGTTACGATGCGGGCGTGCCCATCAGCATCATCGTCAAGAGCGACGCCCAGCTTGATGGTGCCGAGTTCAGGCTGATGTCGGGCGGGAACGCCGTCCAGACAGGAACGCTTTCGAAAGGGTCGAATCCGGACAACTGGACGAACAATGGCAAGTTCTATGTGGCGAATCTCGATAAGGGTGTCGCGGCCGGTACCTACACGTTGCAGATAACCGAAAACGGCCAGCCTGCGGCTTCCGGCGAATTCAAGGTGGAAGACAATGCCCTTGCAAAGCTGACGCTTGGTGCGGTGCTCGACTACTTCTACGATGATCGCGCGGTGAACCCGACCATTGTAGGGTGGGATTCCAAACTCCCGGTGTACAACGGTGGCGGCAAGACCCTCGACGTGCACGGCGGCTGGTACGATGCGAGCGGCGACGTGAGCAAGTATCTTTCTCACCTTTCCTATGCGAACTACCTGAACCCGCAGCAGATTCCGCTGACGGTGTGGTCGCTTGCCTTTGCGGCAGAACGCATTCCGCAACTGCTCGGCCAGACGAGCACCAAGGCGAAGACCGAGGATGAGGCTGCGTTCGGTGCGGATTTCTTGGTGCGCATGCTCGATGACCAGGGATTCTTCTACATGACGGTTTTCGACAACTGGGGAAGCCCGACGGGCAAGCGCGAACTCTGCGCGTTCTCGGGTTCCGACGGCATCAAGAGCGCGAACTACCAGACGGCCTTCCGTGAGGGCGGTGGCATGGCGATTGCCGGCCTTGCTCGCGTCTCAAAACTCGGCGTGAAGGGCGACTACACTAGTGAACAGTACCTGGCCGCCGCCGAAAAGGCTTATGCTCATTTGTCCGAAAAGCAGGGAATCGGCAAGTCGTGCGAGTATTGCGACGACAACAAGGAAAACATCATCGATGATTACACTGCACTCCTTGCGTCGACGGAACTCTACGCGGCGACGGAGAAAGTGGACTACCTGAAGGATGCACGCGCACGTGCGAAGAATCTTATTAACCGCTTGAGCGATGATGGGTATTTCTGGAGCGATGACGCTAAGACTCGTCCGTTTTGGCATGCGAGCGATGCGGGCCTCCCGCTGGTGGCCCTGGTGCGCTATGCCGAGGTCGAAAGCAAGATTACCATGAACTCCCCGAGTGGACTTATCGATTGGGCCTGCGTAGATATGCTTGGGGCGCCCTGCTACAATTTCAATGCGCAACAGGCCTTGGATGCCATCAAGGCGCATCTGGATTGGCTTGTCGGTATTACGAACAAGGTAGAAAACCCGTTCGGCTACGCTCGCCAGACCTACAAGACGCAGGGCTCTATCAAGGACGGTTTCTTTATCCCGCACGACAACGAGAGCAACTACTGGTGGCAGGGCGAGGATGCCCGCCTTGCAAGCCTTGCTACTGCTGCGATGTATGCCGCCCATGCCTTGGACGGGGATGTTGCAGATAGCGTGCAGAAGTATGCGGCCGACCAGCTTGACTGGATTCTGGGCAAGAACCCCTATGCGACGTGCATGATGTACGGTTTTGGCAAGAAGGTCCCCCAGAAGTATAACGGTCAGTCGGATTACGATGCGACGCTCAAGGGCGGTATCGCGAACGGCATTACCGGCAAGAACAAGGATGGTTCGGGAATCGCCTGGACCGATGACGGTGTCGCCGCGGTTGGCTTCGATGCGATGAAGGAATCTTGGCAGGTGTGGCGCTGGGACGAACAGTGGCTCCCGCATACTACGTGGTTCATGAACGCGCTTGTCGCCCGCTATGACGAAAACGTGATGGCGATTGAAGTGCCGGTGTCCATTCCGGGGAAGGCGACGGTGGCTACGCGCGCTATGGTCGTGAACCTGCAGGGCCGTGTGCTTGCGGTAAGTGCCGCCGGCGCAAAGGACGGCGTTACGGTGACGGTGCTCGGGCTCGATGGCGCGAAAGTCGCCTCGGGTACATTGAATGCGGGCCGCGCGACGCTGGGCCTTGAATCCGTGAAGAGCGGCGCCTACCTGGTAAAGGTCGAGGGCTTCGGCGCAAGGACGGTGCTTGTCCGCTAAAAACGGGGCTTTTTTGCACAAATCGGAGGCGGTTTCGCCTCCGTTCTCTTTTTTTACACAGAAAAAAAAGTTTTCATGGTGCTTTTGGCTACTTTCTGACATATATTATGTCATATAAGTGTATTGGGTGCCTTATGAACTTTTTTAAGTCTTTCCCCGTTTTTGCGGTTCTTGCGCTTTCTTTCTGTGGCGCTGCGCTTGCCGTGCCCGCTTATCCGGGACTCATCGAATCGAAGCAGCCTGATGGTTCCGTAGTGCAGATCCGCGTGATGGGAAACGAGCACTTCCATTACACCGTTTCAGAGGATAGCGAACTTATTGCGCGCGACTCCCTCGGGTACTGGAACTACGCCGATGAACAGGGGAAGCCTACGGGAATGCGGTTCCACCATCGCGACAAGCGCGGTGACAAGGAACGCAAGTTCAACGAGAAACGCGATTCGAAAAAAATCCTCAAGGAATTCCTGGAAAAGAAGAAGAACCATGAAAGGAGGCGCCCGCCACACAGGTTTGATGTTCCTCAGGAAGGCGTGGCCGATACGGCTTCCCTAAATTCCGTTCCCTTTCGGGCGGCCCCCCTCCGTGCCGCCGTAGCGACCCCGACAGGCGATGTGGTGCAGATAGCGACGCGCCCGAAGTTTACGCAGAGCATGACCACTGGCGAAATTCGCGGGCTCATAATCCTTGTGCAGTTTAGTGACGTGAAGTTCAAGTCTAGTGACCCGCAGGCCGCCTTCACTCGCTACATGAACGAGGAGGGCTATCACGAAAATGGAATGCACTGGAGCGTGCGTGATTACTATGTCGCGAATTCCATGGGCGCGTTCAAGCCCACGTTCGACGTGGCTGCTCCGGTAACGCTCTCGAATACCCGGGACTATTATGGTTCAATCCAGGTTACCTACGACGGTGCCAATTACGTAGACTATCCAGACTCCGCATTTACCGAGGCCATTAAGCTCATCAAGCAGCGCGGGGATGTCGATTTTACCCTGTACGACAATGATGGCGACCAAAAGGTGGATTTCGTATACATGATCTATGCGGGTATCGGTGAAGCCGATACGGGTGTAGAGGACGCTATCTGGCCGCAGGCGGCCTACGTAAATCCGATTGCTGTTGTGGGAACGTGTAATAGGTGGGGTGGAGGTTGCGTTTCCGTTTCCCATTATGCGTGTTCCAACGAGATAAGCGGGAATGCTTACTCGCAGTATGGCCAGTCTACCAAGATCCTTGCGGGGATAGGCACGTTTGTCCATGAGTATGGCCATGTGCTCGGCCTGCCGGACCTTTACAACACGGAAGACATGAATGACCAGTCGACGCCGTTTATATGGTCGCTGATGGACATGGGCGAATACAATAGCTATGCCGAAAATGACCTTCTTGCGGGGACCGCTCCCCCGAGGCTCACCGCCTTTGAACGCTATTCGCTCGGATGGCTTACCCCGCGCGTGCTCGAAAAGCAGAACGGCGAAATTACCTTGTATGGAATAGACCAGAATGACGCCATTCTTATCCCTTCTACGAACAAGAACGAATACTTTTTTCTTGACTATCGCGCAAAATACGATGAAATAACGCCGCTCCCGAGCAGCGGCCTGCTTGTCTGGCGCGTGAGTTACGACGCCAATGCCTGGAATAACAACAAGGTAAACGTAAAGGGCTCGTACCGCATGAACTTGATTCGCGCCGACAAGAATGACAGCCTGCAAACGGTCAGGAACGGCTGGTATACCTATCGGGCGCCTACGCTTGAAGATGAGAACCTGAAGGGTGACCCGTTCCCCGGAATAAAGGACGTCACGGAGTTTGACGAATTCATAACGTACGCTCGCGAGAATCTCGGGCTCCGTATATACGATATTGCCGAGACGGATTCCGCAGTCACTTTCAAGGTGAAGTGGGACGGCGTGGAAGGCTGGCTCTCAAGTTCATCGGTGGCCGAGAGTTCTTCCAGTTCCAGCGAAATTGTAGAGTCCAGTTCCAGCGAATCGTCGAGCAGTTCCGCCATCGTGCTCGGCGTGAGTTCGTCTGAAGAAATTACGGGCGTCGTAGCGGGAGCATTTGCCCCGCAGGTGCACATGACGCTGGAAGGCGGCGTGCTTCGTGTTGTTGCCCGCATTGAAGGCGAGAAGGAAATCCGCGTGTTCGACGTGCAGGGGCATCAGCTTTATGCGGGCCGCTTCGCGGGTAATTCCACTGCGCTACGGTTGGGTGACTTTGCCCGCGGGGCGCACGTGGTGCGGCTGACTGCCGGGAACCGCATTCTTGCAGTGAAGCGCCTGTAACAGGAAAGAGGCACCCCGTTCGGGATGCCTCTTTGTTTGGTTTAGGAAATTACTTACTTTACCTGTACTCTGCTTGTCTGGACTGCGTTCTTGCTCCGGATAATGGCAATGTATTGCCCCATCGGGAGTCTTTCGAACCGCTCGCTCCCTGTTGTGGAATTCCTCTGCGCGACTGTCTTGCCCGTCGCAGAAACCAGGATGATGCTTGCGGGTGCATCGCCTAGCCCCTCGATAACGATGCTCCGGCCTTGCGCGTAGATGCGGGGTGCCGAGAATCTAATTCCTTGTGCGATGCCTTGCGGTTCCGTGCTGTCGGGAGGTGTTGCGCAATCCTTGCAGGTGGTATCGCCCGCAGCGTACAGCGGGGAGAGCGCTTCTGCCCACAGGTGGTGCATCGCCTGGCCGCCCTTCGTATCGGCATTCGGGTGGACGCCGTCGCTTGCGAGCTGTTCCGGATGCTCCTTGAAGTAGGCAAAAAAGTCGGGACCCTTCGGGAGGTTGTTTTCTTCGGTCAGGTTGTCGACGGCCTCGAGGAATGCGGGGTTCACCTGCCAGCCGGCTTTCGATGAATCGGTCGCGATAATGCGCGCAATTATGGGCGTAATTCCGTGTGCCTTCGCCGAATCGATAATCGTCTGCATGTTCTTCTTGTATGTGGCGAGGTTCCAGTCGCCGCCGCCCCAGGCATCGTTCGTGCCCATCTCGATGGCCCAGAACTTCACGTTGCCTGCGTACTCCAGGTATTCGCCCAAGTGCTCGACGACCTCGGAACTGTTGATGCAGCCGATGCCCCCGCGGAGCATGGCGGGCGTGTATTCCGGGAACTTCGCGTGAATGATTTGCGCCGTCGTGGAGTCGGTATCCTGCTGCTTGATGCCCATCTGGCTGATGCTCGTGCCCATGAAGAACCACGTGTCCGTCCCGCCGTTGCTCATGTCAAAGGCTTCGATTTCGAGAATCTGGCCCACGTCGCCTTCGCTCACGAACTTGAACCAGGATTTGCCTGCAAACTCGATTTCGACACCGCGTGCCATTACGGGATTGTTCTCGATGGTGGCAGCCACTTCCCAGTCGCCGTCGTTGCCGTCGGTGGAATTTGCCGATGTCAGGATCTTGAAGTTCGAAAGGGCGACTCCGCTATGCCCGCAACCGCTCGTAAAGTTGGTCGCCCAGGCGCAATCGCCGTAGGATTCCCAGTTGATTCGCAATTTCGTGGGACCTTCGCCCACGTTTATCGCAATTTCCTTGGCATTGCTGCTCTTCCAGTTGGTGAGATAGCCGTCGGTCAGGTAGTCCGTGGTTGTTGTACCCGTATGGGCGGGGAGTCCGCCCGAAACCAACTTGTTCGGGGTAATCGCATGCGCAACCCCCCAGGCCGAAATTGCCATGATTGAGGCTGCCGCAATCTTGTAGAAAGTCCTGTTTTCCATACACGAATCCAATAATCGCCCTAAAGATATATTTTGAAGCCCGATTTTTAACAAGAAACAACCGGGCCCAAAATAAAGCGTTGAAAAATACTCATCAAGTTATTTCTTGATGTACAGGGTGCTTTCGGTGAGGCCCTGCACCTGCTTGCGGATGACGTAGCGACCCTGCGGGAGGCTGTTCAGGCTCTTGCCCACGTAGTGGCCGTTCATGTCAAAAATTCCGATGGTGGTTGCCGTCCCGAGCAGGCGTGGCGCTGTCGCGATGCGGGTCGTGCCGGAGTCGGGAGGCGTTACTGTCGTATCGGGGGTGACGTTCGCCGTGTAGTTGTCCCAGCCGGGCATGTCTTCGAGAGAAAGGATTCGTTCGTCGTCCATGTTGCTCTTCCACACGGCATCCTTCGTCTGGCCGGGCCAGGTTCCGCTCCAAGTGCTGTACCACGGCATCCACCAGCTCCATACCGCTTCGTCGGTATGCATGTTGTTCACGTCGGGGATTGGCCCGTTTTCGCTGAGCGCGAGAATCTTCGTGCCGTTCGATGCGCTCTTGAACTTGTCGAAGGAACTCGCGTTGCTGGAGTGGTCATTTGCGCTGTTGTAGATGTCGATGGAAAGGATGTCGTAGTATTCGCTGCCCGGATTCCAGGAGGTGACGGTAGAGCCTTCGGGGTTGAACACCCAGATCATGTTCTTCACGCCCTTGACCTTTACCATGCGGTCATAGACAAGGCGGTAGAGGGCCGCAAACTGGTCGCCCGAATTGATGCTCCACCAGAACCACTTGCCGCCCGCTTCGTGCAAGGGGCGGAAAATGCCCGCCACGCCTTCTTTCTGCAGTTCGAGGAAGTAGTCGGCGATGTGGTCGATGTCGGCGATGATTCCCTTGTAGGCGGCACTTTCGGTGTTCCATTCGGTAGTGCCAGCCTTGAATCCGGTCGCAAAATCGAATGTCGTGTATCCCTGGCCGTTATCGGCACCCTGGATATAGAACGCGTCATCCTTGTCGAGCGGGTCTTTCCAGTGCCAGGTGAATGCGGGAATGCCGCCAGCCTTCCAGAGGCCCTTTGCAATGGAGATAGCCTTGTCGGTGTATTCCATGTTCCAGCTTTCGTTGGCCTTGGGACCGGTTGCAAACAAGAAATCCAGCCCGACGAGTACCGGGTACTTGCCCGTGCGCGTGTAGATGTACTTCACGTCGTCGTGGGTCTTGAAGTCGGCGCCCAGCGTGTATCCGCTCATGTCGCCGGTCATGATTCCGCTAATCG
>JAEEGK010015736.1_pt1 | contig 16715 bp, 13 predicted proteins | sample 8958771 | NCBI WGS metagenome assembly JAEEGK01 (sample SAMN16246547, study PRJNA631951) | gut metagenome | biome: gut microbiome; feature: rumen; material: SC-attached | host: Bos | place: Iran: Karaj | collected 2018-10 | reverse complement strand
TGGCCTCCCACAAGAAGGCCCTGAGCCTGCTGACCATTTCCGACCATATCTTCACCGGGGAAGCCCTCAGCGCCGAGGAGCGGCAGAACAGCTTCACGGATATGATGGAGGTGGCTCTGGAGACGGCCCTGGAGGTCGCTGAGTAAGGGAAGGAGCCCCCGCGCTTCCTGAACGAAAAATCGCGCTCTGCGGGCGGCAAGCGTTTCATTGCTCGATCAAGTTAGCTATTTCGTTTTACTTAGTAGTTTTATTTGGTGTCGGATTTCCGGCGGTCTGGGCGTCGGGTTCCCGGCGGTCTCAGCGCGGAAAACCGGCGGTCAGGGGGACGGATATCGGGCGTCGAAAAACTCCCGGCTGATGCGGTCCCGGGCCTCGTCCTCCTCGGTGCGTCTCTTCTTTTGGAGAGCTGCAGAGGGTTCCTCCCGGGGGAGCTTCACATACAGGCGATTCGGTTTTCCCCGCCCCTGCCGACGGCGGCAGATGAGATCCCGCTGCTCCAGACTCTGCAGGGCTGTCCTCACTGCGGTTTCTCCCCGGTCCAGATCCCTCGCCAGGGAAAGGATGGGGTAGAAGAGATAGACGTATCCCATCTCGTCCGTCCAGCCGCCCTTCTGAGCGGAGAGCTTTGCCCGATCCAGCAGCAGCATGTAGACCGCCGTCTCCGTGGCGTTCAGCCCCAGCTTCAGCATGGAGCGTGGAAAAATCAGGTAGTTATTGATCACAAATTCACCGGTGTAAATGTCGTTCATAGTTTTCGTTCCTTTCCCATTTTGATAAAGAGAAGGCGAATACCTCTCATAATGGAGACACCGGGAAAGGCCAAAAATCAATCGCCCACCAAAAGTAATTGGAGGCGCTGCAATCTTGCAGCGCCTCCGAATGTATTTTGCGGTTATTATGTTTCGATGCCCACCTGCTGGGCCACGATGCTCTTGCCGTTGTATTTCTCCCGCAGCTTGGGCTTTTCGATCTTGCCCGTGGGGTTTCTCGGCACCTTGTCGAAGATGATCTCCCTGGGCCGCTTGTAACGGGGCAGCTCCAGGCAGAAGTCCTCGATCTCCTTCTGGGTGCATTCCACGCCGGGCTTCAGCTCGATGATGGCCGCGGCGATCTCGCCCAGCCTTGGATGAGGCCGCCCGATCACTGCCACGTCCTTGATCTTATCGTTCTGGCGGAGGAAGTCCTCGATCTGCACGGGGTAGAGGTTCTCGCCGCCGGTGATGATGACATCCTTGGCCCGGTCCACCAGCCATATGAAGCCGTCTTCGTCCACCTCGGCCATGTCCCCGGTGAGGAGCCAGGGTCCGCGCTTCACGGCGGCGGTGGCCTCCGGGTCCTTATAATAGCATTCCATGACGCCGGGACCCTTCACCGCCAGCTCGCCCACGGTACCCTGGGGCACCTCCTGGAATTCGGGGTCCACCACCTTGGCCTCCCAGCCGTAGCCGGGGATGCCGATGGCGCCCACCTTGTGGATGTTCTCCACCCCCAGATGGACGCAGCCGGGGCCGATGGATTCGCTGAGGCCGTAGTTGGTGTCATACTGATGATGGGGGAAGTATTTCATCCAGCGCTGGATGAGCACGGGGGGCACCGGCTGGGCGCCGATATGCATGAGCCGCCACTGGTCCAGCTTGTAGTCCTCCAGCTTCACGTCCCCCCGGTCCAAAGCGTCCAGGATGTCCTGGGCCCAGGGCACAAGCAGCCAGACGATGGTGCACTGCTCCTTGTGGACGGCCTTCAGGATCCATTCCGGGCTGATACCCCGGAGCAGTACCGCCCGGCTGCCGGAAATCAGGCTGCCGAACCAGTGCATCTTCGCGCCGGTGTGGTACAGGGGCGGCATGCAGAGGAAGCAGTCCCGCCTCGTCTGGCCGTGGTGCGCCTGCTCCACCTGGCAGGACTGCACCAGGCTGCGGTGCTTGTGGAGGATGGCCTTGGGGAAGCCCGTGGTGCCGCTGGAGAAGTAGATGGCGGCCTCGTCGTCGTCGGTGATCTCCACCGGGGGCTTGCGGCTGGAGCAGTAGGAGATCATCTGGTAGTAGCTGTCGGCGAACATGGGGGTATGGTTCCCAACGAAGTAGAATTTCTTGATCTTGGGGAGCTTGTCCAGCTTGGCTTCCACCCGCTCGATGAATTCCAGGCCGAAAACCAGCATGCTGGCGTCCGCCAGGTCCAGGCAGTATTCGATCTCGTCGGCAGTGTATCGGTAGTTCAGGGGGACGGCCAGACAGCCCGCCTTCAGGATACCGAAGTAGATGGGCAGCCATTCCAGGCAGTTCATGAGCAGAATGGCGATCTTGTCGCCCTTCTTCGCCCCGGCGGTGAGGAGCAGGTGGGCAAAGCGGTTGGCCCGGCGGTCAAAGTCCTCCCAGGTCATTTCCCGGCGGTACGCGGTCTCCGGGTCCGTCTCGACCAGGTTGAATTCCGCCCAGTTGGAGTTCTTCCGGCCCTCCCGGTCGGGGTTTACTTCCACCAGGGCCACGTCTTCGGGCCAGTTCTTCGCGTTCCGTTCCAGAAAATCGGTGATGGGCATTTCGGTTTACCTCTTCTTCAATTTGTTGTATTCTTCAAATAAATAGGAATTTAAATGGATGATAATAAATCATAGCACGGTGGAAATACGTTGTCAAGAGTAATTGGCGGGCAAACAGGGAGGACAAAGGGCGACTAGGGGGACGGAACTGCTGTCCCTGAATAACGCGGCGCCGCCAGTGCTCCGGTCCGGCTCACTTTCATTGGCTTTCTCAGCCTCCCTCTTTGAGGGAGGTGGCAACGCCGTCAGGCGATGACGGAGGGAGTCAGGGTAATTCCCAACTGCTGTTTTCAATGATAGCCGTTGATTACCCCACGCTGACTCCCTCAGTCAGTTTCGCTGACAGCTCCCTCGGAGAGGGAGCCTATTGGCCTTTGAAAGGGGAGCCTGTCTTGCCTCCACCCTGTTTACATTACCAGATCACACGTCCCGATATTGCTTCTCCTTCAACACCTTCTGCCCCAGGCGGTTGGCCCAGCCTTCGCAGTAGAGGCGGGAGTAGGGGATGCCCCTAATGCGCCGCAGGCGCTGGAGGGGCGGCAGGTTGCACCAAAGCATACTGGGCAGGCCGACTGCCAGGCTCCACACCGGCCCCAGGATGAGGCTTTGGATGGTGTGGCCGTATTCATGGATGAGCAGGTCGTGTTCATCCTGGGGGCTCAGGGGCTCCGTCAGAAAGATGAAGCAGCCGAAGGTCCAGCCCCCGCTGAAGCGCTTCATGCGCACCCTGGTGAGGATGGCCCCGTGGTAGATGCTGTGCTTCCTCCTCAGGCAGCAAAGGAACCAGAAGCACCCCGCCAGGTTCTGCAGGATGCCCCAGGTGAATTGGACAAGATAGTACCAGGGCTTCACGGTGACGCCTCCTCCCGCTTGCAATCATCGGTAAAATATCGTATCATAAACAGAGGACAATAAACAGAGGGAAGGTGAGAATTTTTGGATCAGCTGCAATTTCCCGATTTCATGAACGAAGAGAACATGCGGAAGATGAACCGGCAGGAGCTGGTGAACCTCTATCTCATGATGGGCCAGGCCATGCTGCCGGGCGCCGAAAACCAGCCGGACCCCCTGACGCTGCCGGTGGCGGGGAAGCGCATGGAGATACCCACCCGGGCTGGGAATATCCGGGCGATCTTCTATCCGGCGAAGAAGCCCCATGCCCCGGTGTACTTCGATATGCACGGCGGCGGTTTCGTGGCGGGCAACTGCGAGGACGTGGACTTCTGGTGCGCCCTGCTGCGGGACCAGCTGGACATCAACGTGGTGAACCTGAACTACCGGAAGGCCCCCCAATTCCCCTGGCCCACGGCCTCCAACGACGCCTTCGACGCGGTGCGCTGGTTCTATGACCACGCTGAGGAATTCGACCTGGATACGGACAAAATGGCCATCGGCGGCCACTCCGCCGGGGGAAACCTGGCGGCGGTGACATGTCTGCGCAGCGTCCTGGAGGACGCGCCCTTCCGCTTCAAGCTCCAGGTGCTGGACTATCCGCCCCTGGATCTTAAGACCTGCGCCTTCGACAAATTCAGCCACCCCATGGGCATCCCGCCCCAGATCGCCATTATGTTCGACGCCTGCTACATCGCCCCCGGACAGGGGGACGACCCTCTGGTGAGCCCTGCCGTGGCGGATGTGGAGCTGCTGAAGGGGCAGCCCCCCGCCTGCATCATCACCGCGGAATATGATTCCCTCAGGGACGAGGCGGAGCTTTACGGGCGTAAGCTCATCGCCGCCGGTGTGCCCGTGTACAGCCGCCGTTTCCTCGGCTCGGCCCACGGCTTCACCATGACCCTGGGAGGACGGGACCCCATGATGCCGGAGGACCCCAACGCGAAAGCGGCCTGCGGCATGATGATGGACGCCCTATGGTATGCGCTGACATGAAATACAGATACGAAACACATATGCACACCGCCGAGGGCAGCCGCTGCGCCAGGGCTTCGGCGGAGGAACAGGTGCGCTTTTACAAGGACCAGGGCTTCGACGGCGTCTGCATCACCGACCACTTCCTGGGCGGCAACACCACCGTGCCCCCGGAGCTCAGCTGGCGCAAAAAGATCGAGATGTTCTGCCGCGGCTGGGAGATCGCGGCGGAGGCGGGGGAGAAGCTGGGCTTGAAAGTCTTCTTCGGCTGGGAATATGCCGACCAGGGGAGCGACTTCCTCACCTACGGGCTCAGCAAAGCCTGGCTCCTGGAGATGGAGGGCCTGCTCAGTATGTCCATCACGAACTATCTGGATTTCGTCCGAGCCCAGGGGGCCTTCGTGGTCCACGCCCACCCCTTCCGGGAGGACTTTTATATCCCCCGCATCCAGCTCATGCCCCGCCAGGTGGACGCGGTGGAGGTGGTGAACGCTGGTCGCAAGGACTTTGAAAACGAGCTGGCGGCCCAGTACGCCAGGAATTACGGCCTGCCCGTGATCAACGGCAGCGACAACCACCATGCAAGCAAGCAAAAGCGACTCTGCGGCATCGAGACGGAGACGCCTATCGCCGATGGCGCGGATTTCCTCCGCGTGCTGCGCAGCGGGGCATACAGCTGTTTCGACATCAAGGCAGAATAAGAAAAAAGAATCCCTCAGAGAGGGAGCCAAGAGACGAAGTGATGCCCGGCCATTTGGCCGGGCATCGGTGCGTCAAGAATCAAAACCTGTCCTTCAGATCCACGCTTTTGTACCCCTCCGGGAAGGGGTCCACGGCGTTGCCCACGATGGTGTATTCCTTGTCCCCGCCGGTGAAGCGGTTTTCCAGCTCCGCGTATTTCTGCGGCTCCCAAAAGGGGGTTGCGCTGTCCCCCAGAAGGCCGGTGGTGTCCCCGTGGGTCCAGGTATAGGTCACGTTCAGCTCCCGGAGGTTTTCCTTTGCGTGCTTCAGCATGCCCTCCATGGCGGCCTTCAGCACGAAATGGGTGGTCATGAAACGGAAACCCAGCGCCTGGGCCTGGGCGTTGGTGATCTCCGGTATGCCGCCGGGGGCTTTCACGTCCGGATAAGCCTTCCAGCCCGGCACGTGGGCGGAGACGAACTGCGCGTCCTCATAGGTGGAGAGCTTCACCAGCATGGTGAGCTCCGCTCCCAGCTCATGGCAGCGCCTGAGGCGCTCGCAGCCCTCCTCCAGCTGGGTCCTGGGGTCGGCGTTGGTGCGTGCGATGAGCATGGTGTCCGTGCCCTCCAGGGCCTCCAGGGCCGCCCGAACCTTGGCGTAGTACTGCTCCCTGGGCATGAGGCCGGTGGTCTCCTCCATGTCCCCGGCGTCCTCCAGTTGCACGGCAGCGGCACCCAGCCGGGCCAAGCGCTTGCAGGTCCGGTACACCGCCAGGGGACCGCCGAAGCCATCCTCAATGTCCACCGCCAGGGGCAGGGAGCAGGTGGCGGTAATGCGCCCCACCATCCACTCCAGGTCGCTGAGGCCGCTGAAGCCATAGTCTACCACCCCGGAACCCGCCAGGGAGTATTCCCCGGAGGAGAACATGAGGGCTTCATAACCCGCCATCTCCATGGCCCGGGCGGAGGAGCAGTCGTAAACGCAGGGGGCAAAGATGCAGCGGTCCGATTCCTGCATCAGCTGTCGCAGGGTCTTTCTCATTTCCTATCTCCTATCTCCGCGAATACTTCCTCCGCGGCCTGGCGGATGATCCCGCACTTTTTTTCATCCAGCTCCGTCAGCGTATCCCCGTCCCGGATGCCCTGCTTCTCCTTGTCGAAGAAGTCGCAGCCGACGCTGGGGAGCCCCAGGACGCTGCGGCCGCTGAGGAGGCGGCAGTGGGTGACGGCAATCAGATAATCCCCGTAGACGGAGGCATGCTCCCCGTCGGCGAAATAGAGGGGGAATTCCGGGTCCTTTGATAGGACGCGCTGCCACACCATCCCCACGGGGGAGAGGGCGGCCCCCGTTTCCTCACAGAGGCGGCGGTGGAAATCGTTCATCTTCGCTTGATTCTCCGGGTGGGCCTTTTCCGCCCAGGTCAGGGCAAATACGGGCTTCACACCGCCCCGGAAGCTCAGCTCCGCCAGCCTTTTACCCGCCTCGAATTCCTCATCGGACCCTGCGAAGGGGTGAGCCTTCTGCTGGAATACCGCCACGTCGAAGCCGCCGAAGAGCAGGTCGAAGCGCACTTCAAACAGCTCGCGGACGTGATAAGTGAAGCCCTGGCCCCCGTGGCAGAGCATGATGGGCCGGGCCTTTTCCCCGGTCTGCGCTTCCCAGAGGCGGGCTAAGGTCAGGGGCATGTCGTTGAAGAAAGTGTGGCTGTTGCCGACGAACAAGATATCCACGGCGATCCCTCCCGAATCATCTTTCCGTTATTATATCAGAATCCCGCCGACCTTTCCAGCCCGTTTGACAGGAAAGGAGAATTATGCTAAGTTTGAGGCAGAACGAAAGAAACCGAGGAAGGCATATATGAAATGCGAGCTTTGCTCCGCCGAGCTGGACGCCGCCACCCTGCGCTGCCCCCGCTGCGGCGCGAAATACACCCCCGTCTGCCTGCGCTGCGGCGCGGCCATGGAGCCGGGGCAGGAACATTGTCCCCGCTGCGGCGGGGAAGGGCTGCCCGGCCTGGACATGACCCGGCAGGAGCTGCTTCAGGCGGGGATCAAGTGCTTCATGCCCTACGCCGGGGACCGGGTCTATGACATCTATTTCGGGGGCAACCACGACGGCGGCGGCTGGGAATTCCACAATGAGCGGGGTTATGTCCGCGAGCCGCCCCAGCCTAGGGTGGTGCTGCCCGCCCTGGTGGAGGGGAGGCCCATCTACGGCATATGGAACGAGTTTTTCTGCGTGGGGGATGAATTCGTCCCCGGCAAACTGGAGGCCGCCTTTGCGCGCATGATGCAGATCAAGGAGATCGTGGTCTCCAACGGCGTTCGGGAGGCCTTTACCTACGCGTTTTTCAACTGCGCGGGGTTGGAGACCCTGGAGCTGCCCCGGAGCATGGTCGTCATGAAATATGATTTCTACGACCTGTTCATGGACGGGCAGGAGCCCATGGCCAACGGGGTGAAGAAGACGCCCATCACCATCCGTTACCGGGGGACGGAGGAGGACTGGAAGCAGGTGGCCGTCACCAGCCGCTTCTGGGACTATGTGGACATGGGCTGCATCAAAATGGAATACCTGGGGCGGTAAGACGAAAAAAAACAGCGGGCGAAATGCCCGCTGTTTTTTTAAATTTCTGACGCTCAGGCGTTGGCCATGTAGTCGTCGTAGGTCTCCTGATAGATCTCGGTGATGCGGTCCTGTCCCAGGGAGCCCAGCTGATTCTGGAAATCATCCCATTCGCTGAAAGACTTGTCGCCCAGCAGGAACAGCACGTAGTTCTCGGAGAAGAAGGTGTTGACGTCGGCGCGGAGGTTAGAGACCTCGGCGCTGTCCTCGTCGGAGAGCTTGCAGGCGGCGGGGTAGTTGTAAGCGCCGTCGTAGTAATCCAGGCACTCGTTCCAGACTTCGAAGAAGTGCAGGAGACGTTCGCCGCCGGGATACTTGTAGTTACGGGTCCAGCAGTTCATGCCGCAGTCCATGGGGTTCTGCAGGTAGGCCATGGTGGCCCAGCCGGAGCCCAGCTCGAAGCCGGTGATGATCTCGTTCCACTCGCGCTCGCCGTTCTCGTTGTAGTTCCAGTAGGTGCCTTCGGGACCGTAGTTGCGCCAGTCAGCGCCGAAGGGAGAATAGGCCCAGTCAAGCCAGGTGACGACCAGGGGGATATTCTCGCAGCGGGCAGAGACAGCGCCGCCGGTGCCGCCGAACTCGTCGGGATCCAGGTGCCAGTGGATGGTGTTGCCGCGCTCGCGCACCAGGATGGGCACGACGTCAAAGCGGGCGCCGGGCTCCACGCAGCTGGATTCGGTGCCGGCGATCTCAGAGGGGTTGAAGAAGGCGCAGCCGCAGTTGCCGTTGGTGACGTCGGCGGTGATGTCCTCCAGGCCGCTCAGGGACTGGAAGTAGGGGCTGATGATGCCGTCGTCGAACCACTTCTTCAGGTACTGCATGAGGACCAGGTCCTCGTCGGAGGTGCCGTTGAAGATGACCTTGCCGTCAACGACTCTCTGGAAGGCGGGGCCGGCAGCGTAGGGAGTGGTTTCGAAGTCGTTCCAGACGTTGGCGTAAGCGTCGAGGTTGGAGTAGACCTGCAGGGGGTATTCGCAGTTGCCGAAGCCGCCGGTCTTGATGGCCATCAGCACGTCATACCACTCGTCGAAGGTACGGATGTTGTAGGCGTCGAGGCCCAGCCGATCCATCCAGTCACCGCGCATGAAGTAGCCGGTGGTCTGGCAGGGCTCGTCGTAGAAGTCCACGAAGCCGGACCACTTGGTGGTGGTGGGGGTGTTCACGTTGCCCCACATGGCGTCGATGAACTTCCACTTCTGCGCTTGGTAGGTATAGTTGGGGGCGTAGTCCTTCCAGTCGTAGTGGTTGATGATGATCTCTTCATCAATGGCCTCGGACAGGGAAGAACCCTGGTGGTAGGCATAGAAGCCGGCGGTGATGTCGCACATCTCGTCGGAAGCTTCCATGACGGAGAGGGTCTCCACGAAGGAGGCGGAGGCAATGACGTTGTACTCCATGTGCACGCCGGTCAGCTCTTCCATGCCGGAGTACATGGGCAGGTCGCCCATGCCGCCCTCAGGCAGATACTGGGGAGTGAAGCTGAGGGTCATGTTGGTGAAGACTTCGTCGGTGGTGCTGAGGGGAAGGTCATACTCGTAAGCATCCAGGGCAAAGCCGTCGGCGTCGGTGGCGAACTTGCCGTAAGCAAACTTGTAGGGGCCTTCGTCAGCGGGGGGAGGCGCGGGTTCGTTGGTGGGCTCGGTGTCGCCGCCGGGCGCCGGGGTAGGATTGCTGTCGCCGCCGGGCGCCGGGGTGCTGGGAGCAGCCGTCGGGGTGGTGGTACCACCGCCGCCGCCGCTGTTGCCATTACAGCCCGCGAACAGAGCCAGGACGAACAGCACCGCGAGGATCAGTGCAAATTTCCTTTTCATAGCGTTTTCCTTTCTTCAGATTTTTCCGCAGATATTACGGAAATATTACTTTTGCACTATAGCATAAACCGGCAATGAAATCAACCTTTTCGGTAAAAATTCCGGAATGATAAAGGAAACTGCGAAGATGATAAAAAAACAGCGGGCGAAATGCCCGCTGTTTTTAAGGAATTGTTGCGTCTCAGGCGTTGGCCATGAACTCGTCGTAGGTCTCCTGATAGATCTCGGTGATGCGGTCCTGGCCGAGCTCGTTCAGCTGCTGCTGGAAGGAATCCCACTCGCTGAAGGGCTTGTCGCCCAGCAGGAACAGCACGTAGTTCTCGGAGAAGTAGGTGTTGACGTCGGCGCGGAGGTTGGTGACTTCGGCGCTGTCCTCGTCGGAGAGCTTGCAGGAAGCGGGGAAGTTGTAGGCGCCGTCGTAGTAATCCAGGGCCTCGTTCCAGACTTCGAAGAAGTGCAGGAGACGCTCGCCGCCGGGATACAGGTAGTTACGGGTCTGGGCGTTGATGCCGCAGTCCATGGGGTTCTGCAGGTAAGCCATGGTGGCCCAGCCGGCGCCCAGCTCGAAGCCGGTGATGATCTCGTTCCACTCGCGGTCGCCATTCTCGTTGTAGTTCCAGTAGGTGCCTTCCGGACCGTAGTTGCGCCAGTCAGCGCCGAAGGGGGAATAGGCCCAGTCCAGCCAGGTGACGACCAGGGGGATATTCTCGCAGCGGGCAGCGACGGAGCCGCCGGTGCCGCCGAACTCGTCGGGATCCAGGTGCCAGTGGATGATGTCGCCCCGGTTGCGGACCAGGATGTGCTGCACGTCAAAGCGGGCGTCGGGGTTCACGCAGCTGCTCTCGGTGCCGGCAACCTCGGAGGGGTTAAAGAAGGCGCAGCAGACGTTGCCGTTGGTGACGTCGGCAGTGATGTCCTCCAGGCCGCTGAGGGACTGGAAGTAGGGGCTCATGAGGCCTTCGTCGAACCAACCCTTCATGTACTGCATGAGGACCAGGTCGTCGTCGGTGGTGCCGTTGAAGGAAACCTTGCCGTCAATGACCCTGGGGTAGGAGGGGCCGGCGGCGGAGGGGCAGGTGTTGAAGGCGTTCCACACGATGGCGTTGGCGTCGATGTTGGAGTAGATCTGCAGGGGGTACTCGCAGTTCTCGAAGCCGGCGGTCTTGACGGCCAGCAGCACGTCATGCCACTCGTCGAAGGTGCGGTACTCGTAGGCGTCGAGACCCAGCTGATCCAGCCAGTCGCCGCGCATGAAGTAGCCGGTGGTCATGCAGGGCTGATCGTAGAAATCCACGAAGCCGGACCACTTCTCGGTGGTGGGGGTGTTCACGTTGCCCCACATGGCGTCCAGGAACGCCCATTTCTTGGCCTGATAGGTGTAGTTGGGGGCGTAGTCCTTCCAATCGAAGTGGTTGATGATGATCTCTTCGTCGATGGCCTCGCTCAGGGAGGAGCCCTGGTGATAGGCATAGAAGCCGGCGGTGATGTCGCAGAGCTCGTCGGAGGCTTCCATGACGGACAGGGTCTCGCGGAAGGAGGCGGAGGCGATGACGTTGTATTCAATGTGCACGCCGGTCAGCTCTTCCATGCCGGAGTACATGGGCAGGTCGCCCATGCCGCCTTCAGGCAGGTACTGGGGAGTGAAGCTGAGGGTCATGTTGGTGAAGACTTCGTCGGTGGTGCTGAGGGGAAGCTCATACTCGTAAGCATCCAGGGCAAAGCCGTCCTCATCGGTGGCGAACTTGCCGTAAGCAAACTTGTAGGGGCCTTCGTCAGCGGGGGGAGGTTCGGGGGCGTCGGTAGGCTCGGTGTTGTCGGGAGCCTGGGTGGGTGCGGGGGTGCTGCTGTCGCCGGGCGCCGGGGTGCTGGGAGCAGCCGTCGGGGTGGTGGTGCCACCGCCGCCGCCGTTACAGCCCGCGAACAGAGCCAGGACGAACAGCATCGCGAGGATCAGTGCAAATTTCCTTTTCATTGCGTGCTTCCTTTCTTGAGATTTTTCCGTATATATAGCGGAAATTTACAATGAACTATAGCACATATATGGCGGGAAATCAACTGCTTTGCTCAAACATCGGCCGTTCTTTCAGGCGTACATCGTCGGCGAATCTTTCCTCCGGCTCCCGTACCTCAGCGAGCAGAGCTTCATAGAAATCCTTTGCCGCCTTCTGCCGGCGCAGGGCCAGCTCCTTTCCCCGGCGGGTGAGGAAGCGGTCATAGAGTTTTTCCAGTTTATAATGGTATTCTTGGAAGAAGGAGACGGAGGCAGCGTCGATTTTCCCGTCGTGCCCCTCGCTGCCGTCGGAGATATGGCCCTCGGCGTCCCGGTGGTAGAGGGGGCAGCCCAGGCTGCCGCCGTACTGCAGGGTCCTGGCGATGCCCGTGGCCCCGCAGACGTCCAGCTTATCCGCGTCGAAGAGGATCTTCGCCTCGATGCTCTCCGGGGGCCTGGAACGGCGGAAGCGGTGGCAGCGGATGCATTCGCAGACGCGGGCAATGAAGCCCTCCTCATAGCCCCGGCTCCGGAGGAAGGCTTCCGCCTTCTGAGCCCCCACCAGGGCGTGGTCCAGGCGCTGGTCCGCCTGCTGCTCCGGCCTCCCCACGTCGTGAAGGAGGGCTGCGGCGACGAGCACGTCCCGGTCCGCCGCGGGCTCCGTGCTGGCGATGTCCAGGGCCAGGTAAAGCACCCGGTACACGTGCTCCCGGTCGTGGGCGCTTTCCGCCATGCAGGAGAGCATATAGCTTTCAATGGCCGTGTATTCTTCCTTTGTCATTTCATGCCTCCTGCACGGTTCCCGCAAACAGCACGAACCCCTCCCCGTCGTAGCCCACCGCCTGCTGCCCCGGCGCGATCCTGCGCAGGGGCGCGTCGAAAGCGATGCGCAGCCCTTCGCCCCAGGGAAAAACCTCTGCCGGGTACGTCGTCGGGCGGCTCCGGGGCTTCACTTCGCAGCGGAAGGGGGCCTGGGGATCATCCATGGCCCCCCAGCAGATATCCTTAACATATATATGATCCGTCATGAGCTTTTCCTCCGGCCCCAGGATCACCCTGTTGCCGGCCATGTCCATGCCGCAGACGTAAAGGCGGCTTTCCGCCGATACTCCCAGGCCACGCCGCTGGCCGATGGTGTAGCGATGGGCGCCCCGGTGCCTGCCCAGCACCCTGCCGCCATCGTCCGTGAAGTCTCCCGTCGGAAGGCCCATGCCCCGTGCTTCCAGCCAGGCGCCGTAGTCCCCGTCGGGAATGAAGCAGATGTCCTGGCTGTCCGGCTCCCCAGCCGCGCTGAGGCCCACAGAAGCGGCCAGCGCGCGGATCTCCGGCTTTGTCTTGTCCGCCAGGGGCAGCAGAAGGCGACCAAGGATCTCAGGCCCCACGCGGGAGAGCATGTAGCTCTGATCCTTCACGGCGTCGGCCCTGCGCAGGCAGGGGCGGCCATGGCGTTCCTCGATGCGGGCGTAATGCCCCGTGGCGATGTACCCGGCCCCGATGGAATCCGCCGCCTGCAGGAGGGCGGGGAGCTTCACCGTGGGATTGCAGACCACGCAGGGATTGGGGGTGCGACCGGCGAAGTATTCCTCCGCGAAGGGGGTGCGGACCAGCTTTTCGTGTTGCTCACGCACGTCCAGCACCCCGAAGGGGATGCCCAGCTGCCTGGCGGCCTTCTCCGCCTTTTCCGGGCTGCCCACGCCCAGGTCCAGCCAAAAACCGTGGACCTCATAACCAGCTTCCCTCAGAAGCAGGGCGGCGGCGGCGCTGTCCACCCCGCCGGAGAGGCCGAGAGCTACTTTATGATTCATAATCACACCTAATCACACCATCCTATTTGGCTCCCCTGAAAGGGGAGGCTTCATTTCCCCTCCTTCTCCAGCCAGACCATCAGCGCCGTCATGTCCGCCGGGCTTACGCCGGAGATGCGCCCAGCCTGTCCGAAGGATTCGGGCCGTATCCTGTCCAGCTTCTGCCGAGCCTCGATGCGCAGGGTGGGGATGCTGAGATATTCGATGTCCGCCGGGAGCAGCCGGTTTTCCAGCCGCCGGAATTCCGCGGCCTGCTTCTCCTGCCGGGCGATATAGCCCTCGTATTTCAGGCTGATCTCCGCCTGATGCCAGACCTTCCGGTCCAGGGCGGGGCGCTGGGGGTCGAAGGGGGCGAGAGAAGCATAGTCCACCTGGGGCCGGCGGATGAGGTCCGCCAGGGACACGCCGGAGGCGGGGGCAGTGGTGCCCCGCTTGGTGAGGAAAGAAGTCAGGGCTTCGGAAGGGGGGAGGTGGGTCTTTTCCAGGCGGGCGATCTCGGCGTCCACCTGGGCGTATTTCTCCCGAACCTCGGCCAGCCGCTGCTCGCTGATGAGGCCGATGCGGTATCCCTTTTCCGTCAGACGAATATCCGCGTTATCCTGCCGGTGGAGGAGGCGGTATTCCGTCCGGGAGGTCATCATCCGGTAGGGCTCGTTTGTCCCCTTGGTCACCAGATCGTCCAGCAGCACGCCGATATAGCCCTCGCTGCGATCGATCACGAGGGGCTCCTCGCCCTTCAGCTTCAGAGCGGCGTTCACGCCGGCGACGAAGCCCTGCACCGCCGCCTCCTCATAGCCGGAGGTGCCGTTGAACTGCCCCGCCCCGTAGAGGCCAGGCACCTTCTTCGTTTCCAGCGTGCGCCGCAGCTCCAGCGGGTCCACACAGTCGTACTCGATGGCGTAGGCCGGGCGCATCATCTCCGCGTGCTCCAGGCCGATCACCGTGTGGAGCATCTGCAGCTGCACGTCCTCCGGCATGCTGGAGGAGAAGCCCTGGACGTACACTTCCTCCGTGTTCAGACCCATGGGCTCCAGGAACAGCTGGTGCCGGGGCTTGTCGGCAAAACGCACCACCTTGTCCTCGATGCTGGGGCAGTACCGGGGCCCCACGCCCTCGATGACCCCGGAGAAGAGGGGGGAGCGGTGGAGGTTCGCGCGGATGACCTTGTGGGTTTCCTCGGTGGTGTAGGTGAGCCAGCATACCGCCCGGTTTTCCAGGGGCTTAGAGCAGGTGAAGCTGAAGGGCTCCGGGTCCGGGTCCCCATACTGGGGCTCCAGGCGGGAGTAGTCCACGGTGAGGCCGTTGATGCGGGGGGGCGTGCCGGTCTTGAAGCGGCGTAGCTCCAGGCCCATGGCCTTCAGGCTGTCGTAGAGTGGGCCGGAGGGGTGCATCCCGTCGGGCCCGCTGTCCCGGAGGCATTCCCCCACGATGGTCCTGCCCCGCAGGTAGGTGCCGGTGCAGACAACGGCGGCCCTGCAGCGGTAGGTGGCCCCGGTCTGGGTGCGCACGAAGCTGACGGCGCCGTCCTCCAGGCCGATCTCCGTGATCTCCGCCTGTTTGACACGCAGGCGGGGCTGCATTTCCAGGGCGTGCTTCATCCGCTGCCGGTAGGCCACCCGGTCCGCCTGTGCCCGCAGGGAGCGGACGGCGGGGCCCTTGCCCAGGTTCAGCATCCGGTACTGGATGCAGGCTTCGTCCGCAGCCTTGCCCATCTCGCCTCCCAGGGCGTCCAGCTCCCGCACCAGGTGGCCCTTGCCGGTGCCGCCCACGGCGGGGTTGCAGGGCATATTCCCGATGGCGTCCAGGTTGATGGTGAAGATGATGGTGTCCATGCCCAGGCGCGCGGCGGCCAGGGCGGCCTCGATGCCCGCGTGGCCCGCGCCGACGACGGCGATATCGCAGGATCCTGCGTCAAAACTCATGATAATTCAGCTCGCTTCCTTGGGAATGACCCATTTTAGTCTGTTTCACAAGGAAATGCAAGAAAACTATGCCTTTTTCAGCAGTTCCTTCGTTGACTTTGGCTTATTTCGGTATATAATAAAAAAATCTCAAACCTTATGGGGGTATTTGGAATGACGAATCAAGAAAAGACCATGGACAAGATCGTTGCCCTTTGCAAGGGCCGCGGCTTCATTTACGCCGGCAGCGAGATCTACGGCGGCCTCGCCAACACCTGGGACTACGGCCCCCTGGGCGTGGAGTTCAAAAACAACGTAAAAAAGGCATGGTGGAAGAAATTCGTGCAGGAGAGCCCCTACAACGTGGGCCTGGACGCGGATATCCTCATGAATCCCCGCGTGTGGGTCGCCTCCGGCCACGTGACCAACTTCAACGACCCGCTGATCGACTGCAAAGCCTGCAAGCGCCGCCACCGCGCCGATAAGCTCATCGAGGAATGGGCCAAGGAAAACAACGTGGACGTGAACGTGGAGGCCATGACCAACGAGCAGATGGTGGAGTACATCCGCTCCAAGGAGATCCCCTGCCCCGGCTGCGGCAAGTCCGATTTCTCCGACATCAAGAAGTTCAACCTGATGTTCAAGACCCACCAGGGCGTCACCGAGGAGACCGGCTCCGACGTGTATCTCCGCCCGGAGACCGCCCAGGGCATCTTTGTCAACTTCAACAATGTCCTGCGCACCAGCCGCAAAAAGGTGCCCTTCGGCATCTGCCAGATCGGCAAGAGCTTCCGCAACGAGATCACCCCTGGCAACTTCACCTTCCGCACCTGCGAATTCGAGCAGATGGAGCTGGAATTCTTCTGCGAGCCCGACACCGACCTGGAGTGGTTCGACTACTGGCGCAGCTTCTGCCACAAGTGGCTGCTGGACCTGGGCATGAAGGACGAATGCCTCCGCCTGCGGGACCACAGCCCCGAAGAGCTGAGCTTCTATTCCAAGGCCACCACCGACTTCGAGTATCTCTTCCCCTTCGGCTGGGGTGAATTGTGGGGCGTGGCCGACCGCACCAACTACGACCTCACCCAGCATATGAACGAGAGCAAGGTGGACATGACCTATTACGACCAGGAGAAGAACACCCACTATGTCCCCTTCGTCATCGAGCCCAGTCTGGGCGCAGATCGGGTGGCCCTGGCCTTCCTGGTGAACGCCTACGACGAGGAAGTGGTGGACCCCGAGAAGAACGACGTGCGCACCGTGCTGCGGCTGCATCCCTTCCTGGCCCCCTTCAAGTGCGCCGTGCTGCCCCTCAGCAAGAAGCTGGGCGACCCCGCGAGAGAGGTCTTCACTAAGCTCTCTAAGAAGTTCATGTGCGATTACGACGAAGCCGGCAGCATCGGCAAGCGTTACCGCCGCCAGGACGAGGTGGGCACCCCCTTCTGCGTGACCTACGATTTCGACAGCGAAAATGACGGCTGCGTCACCGTCCGGGAGCGG
>JAEEGK010015734.1_pt1 | contig 16716 bp, 12 predicted proteins | sample 8958771 | NCBI WGS metagenome assembly JAEEGK01 (sample SAMN16246547, study PRJNA631951) | gut metagenome | biome: gut microbiome; feature: rumen; material: SC-attached | host: Bos | place: Iran: Karaj | collected 2018-10 | reverse complement strand
AATAGCATCTATGGACATCACCGAAAAATTAGAAACGATAAAGCACCGCTGGGAGGAGATGGGCGAACAACTTGCCGACCCAGCCGTGGCTTCCGACATGAAGAAGTTCGTGAAGCTCAACAAGGACTATAAGGACTTGGAGCCTATCGTCATGGCCTTCAAGGAATACAAGACACTGAAAGCCAACGTGGAAGAAGCCCGAGAAATCCTGGCTACGGAGAAGGACGAGGAGATGCGCAAGATGGCCCAAGAGGAGTTGGACACTGCCCAAACGCGCATCGAGCAGTTGGAGCAGGACATCCGCGTGATGATGATTCCCAAAGACCCACAAGACAGCAAGAACGCCATTATGGAAATCCGCGCGGGTACGGGCGGCGACGAGGCTTGCCTTTTCGCTGGCGACCTGTATCGCATGTACTCCAAATTCTGCGAAAACCGTGGCTGGAAGGTCGAAGTGACCTCGGTAAGCGAAGGTGCCAGTGGCGGCTACAAGGAAATCGACTTTACCGTGACGGGCAACGGCTGCTATGGGATATTGAAGTTTGAATCGGGCGTGCACCGCGTGCAACGTGTGCCCAAGACCGAGACACAAGGACGTATCCACACCTCCGCCGCTTCGGTGGCCGTACTGCCCGAAGCCGAGGAGTTTGACGTAGAAATCAACGAGGGCGAAATCAAGTGGGACACCTTCCGCTCGAGCGGTGCTGGCGGACAGAACGTGAACAAAGTGGAATCGGGCGTGCGCCTGCGTTATATGTGGAAAAATCCCAACACTGGAGAAATGCAGGAGATCCTCATCGAATGCACCGAGACCCGCGACCAACCCAAAAACCGCGAACGCGCCTTGGCACGACTGCGTACACGCATCTACGACATGGAGTACCAAAAATACATCAGCGACATCTCCGCCAAGCGCAAGACCATGGTCTCCACTGGCGACCGCTCGGCGAAAATTCGCACCTATAACTATCCGCAAGGCCGTGTCACCGACCACCGCGTGGAAGGTCTGACCGTCTATAACCTTGCCGCCGTTATGGATGGCGACTTGGATGAGATTATCAACCGCTTGCAGATGGCCGAGAACGCTGAAAGACTGAAAGAAAACATTGAATCATAAAGACGGCCCTTCGACAAGCTCAGGGACCTTCGCTTATTGAAAAACAACATCATAACATCATGAATAAACACCAGTTATTTGAGCAAATCAAGAAGAAACAGTCGTTCCTTTGCGTCGGCTTGGATACCGACATCAACAAGATTCCGCAGGAGCTGATGGCTTTCGAGGACCCAATTTTTGAGTTCAACAAGCAGATTATCAATAAGACTGCGCCTTATGCCATAGCCTACAAGCCTAACACGGCTTTTTATGAGGTGTATGGTGCCAAAGGTTGGCAGAGTTTGGAGCGTACGATCCAATACATCAAGAACAACCACCCAGACATCTTCATCATCGCAGATGCCAAGCGCGGCGACATCGGAAATACCTCGGCCAACTATGCCAAGGCCTTCTTCAACACCCTGAAAGCCGACGCTTTGACTGTTGCGCCTTATATGGGCAAGGACTCCGTGGAACCTTTCCTCAACTTCGAGGACAAATGGATCATCCTCTTGGCCTTGACCTCCAACAAAGGCTCACAAGACTTCCAATACCTGAATGTCGGCGAACGAATGCTGCACCAACAAGTGCTGCAAACCGCCACCACTTGGGCCACTTCGGAGCAGATGATGTTTGTGGTAGGTGCCACGCATCCCGAAGAATTGGGTGAAATCCGTAAGATGTTGCCTGATTATTTCTTCCTCGTGCCTGGCGTGGGTGCTCAAGGCGGCGACTTACAAGCCGTAGCGCACAATGGGATGAATAAGGAGTGTGGCTTGCTGGTCAACTCGTCACGAGGCATCATCTATGCTTCGAATGGGAGTGACTTTGCCATTCGGGCAGGTGAGGAAGCTAAGAAATTGCAGGAGCAAATGAGTGTGTTGTTGAAGGTGAGAGGGTTGGTTTAATGCCCCTGGCCCCCTTTGCAAAGGGGGAGCCTTACGCACGAGTCTCCTTTGTTTTGCTCTTAGTAATAACAAAAAAAGCCGCTTCAATTGAAGCGGCTTTTTTGTTGCAGTCAGCAGTCCGATTAACGGGCCACTGAGAAGGTGCGGTTCAGCACGTTGCCGTCGTTGGCATTGATGCGGAGGAAGTAGATGCCGTTGTTCAAGCTCTCAGTGTTGATCTGAGCCTTGTTGCCGTTGACTTCCATCGTCATCACGCGTTGGCCGACGGTGTTGTAAACCTCCAGGCTTCTCATGTCTTCACCTTCAACATTCAGTATGTTGGCGGTCGGGTTAGGATAGACCTTCAGGCTGTTTCCGAGTTCGTCGACACCTTCCGTCCAGGTCTGGAATGTGGTTTCAGCACCATAGAAGGTATAGCCGTTAACGATGGCGTAAGCCTTCACCACATAGATGCTGGTGGGCTCGAGTTCATCGGTTGCAGCGAGAATCTTCTGGAACTCATTGAGGATGCCAGGGATAATCATCGGTGTGGGGCTTGTCACCTTGCGGCATTCGAATCCCACTTCATCGGGATAGCCGTTGAAAGACAGGGTAGAGATGAAATCGGCGTGGGTGTAGTCCACATTGTTGACTTCAGTTTCACCGACGGTCACCTGCGGCATAGGACTCTTAACCGAAATCAGATAAGAAGCCTCTTCGCCAAATTCACCGTCATCAACATCACCGAAGAGCACATTGCCTTGGCCGTCTTTCACGATGTAATAGCCGTGGCCGAAGGAGCAGCAGATGCCATTGCCCATCTCGTCACGGATAGTGAATTTCACACACTCATCAACGGGAATGGTAGCGTGTTCAATATGAAGCTGCGTGCCTGTGCCGCTGGCCAGCATGCTGTAGGGACCACCTGAAGCCAAAACAGTGCCGTCAGGAGTGGTGAAGTCCCAAGTGATGTGGTTGCCGAACTTGTCTTGCATGAGTTCGAGGGTCAGCTCTTCCTCTTCGCCTTCGATTTCAAGTTCACTCCATTCAATGCAGTTGAGGCTGCCATCAGATTCGCAACTGAAGCTTTGTCCGTTGGCTTCCGTAATTCTCACTTTAACGCTATGAGTGCCAAAAGGAACCTCAATAGGGATTTCGATGTTTTCGGCACCATATTGCGGGAGTTCGCCTTCCCAGTTTACGGTATAGGTGTCATTTTCCATTTCAGCTTCAACCGTCATAGCGGTGAGGGTCTCAGTACCGCCATTCTGCACCTTGACCTGCATGATCTTGGTGTGTGTGCAAGTGGCACCACCGATTTGGCTGATGCTTCTGATCATGGGGAAGATGGGTTCGTCGGAACCTTGCACCATGTCGAGATGGCAAGCTGTCATGATGGGACGATAGGCATTGCCTTGTTGACGCTCGGCGACCCAAGCCAAGAAGCTGATATTGTCGATGTCGACATCTACGCCATTGGGGCTGCCGATGACTTCGGGGATTTGATACTCATAGGTGCGGGTAATCAGCGTGCCTTGTGTGGTAGGACTGATGGGATCGCCCCAAGCACTTTCACTGATGACATCGCGGAGGACATGCATGTGGCAATATTGATTGCCAACCCATTGTGTGGGGTTGTAGTTGCCGTAGTCGGCTTGTGAGCCGAGGATGCTGTCTTGCAGCATGGCCACGGTGAGGTAGTTTTGGTCAACGGTGCTGTTGCCCGTGTAATACACTTCGATCGTGATAGTGGCCATACGGGTCTGGGGATTGATAACTGCCATACCGGCAATGTTGCATTCTGAAGCCTGGTTCAACTGGTTATTGGCTTGACTGCCCCACTGTCCACGGTCAATGCCGTTTCCTGTTGTTCTGTTAACGACACCAGTGGGATAACCGCTGATGCTGAAACCACCATGGATGGTGTTACCATCTGTGGTAATCATGTTGGGATAGGAAGTGGGAGCATAGCCGCCAGCATGGATGTTGATAGCCCAAAGTCTACCAGGATGAGCAGCCATAAGCTCATTTGCAATACGGTGACCGTCGGTACAATAACCACAGTTACGGCCTGTGAACTCTTCAAGGATGACATTCCTGTTGGCAGGTTCAGTGGATACATACTGCTGAGCTTTCAGCGAGAAAGTGAAGGCCAGCAAAGCCATTAAGGCAAAGGTAAATTTTTTCATAGTTTTACTATTTAGTTGATTATTCTTGTTTTTCGGCTACAAAAATACACATTAATCAAAAAAATGCGCCACTAAGTGACGCATTTTTTTCAGTTTTTCGGAAAATAAGTCAAAAGTTGACTTTATTTCTTCTTTGAGCTGTTCTCTTCGTCGATTTGTTTGTCTTTCTTGTCACCCTTCATCAGCACATAGGCGAACGGCGAGGACAGGAACACGGACGAGAAGGTACCAGCCAGCACACCGACCAACAGGGCGAAGATGAAGCCGCGGATGGTGTCGCCGCCGAAGATGAAGATGGCGAGCAACACGACCAAGGTCGAACCCGAGGTGTTGAACGAACGGGTCAAGGTGCTGTTCACAGCGTTGTTCATGTTGGTCTTCCAAGAGGACTTCGGATGCAATCCGACGTTCTCACGGATACGGTCGAAGATAACCACCGTAGCGTTGATGGAGTAACCGATGACGGTCAGCACAGCGGCGATGAAGCTCTGGTCGACTTCCATGGTGAAGGGCAGCACGTTGTAGAACAAGGAGTACATACCCAACACAATGATGGTGTCTTGTGTCAAGGCCATGATGGAGGCCACACCATACTGCCACTTCTTGAATCGGATGGCGATGTAGACGAACATCAAAGCCAAAGCCACGATGATGGCCCAGATGGACTTACGCGTAACGTCGCTGGCGATGGTGGCGCCCACTTTCTGGGTGCTCAAGATACCCACGGTCTCGTCTTCCGAAGAGAATTGGTTCATGTTCAGGCCATTGCTGTAGAGATCCTTCAAACCATCGTAAAGGATGACTTGGATGACGGAGTCAACAGCGGGGCTGTCGTTTTTGATCAAGAACTTGGTCGTGATCTTCACCTGACCGTTGGTACCATAGGTCTTCACTTCAGGCGTTGACCAGTCGTCCACCTCTTGGTCTTCTCTCATTTCGAGGGCGCTGTGGATGGCGTTCTTGTCGAAGTTGACAGTGGACAAAGCATCACGCACTTGCTCGACCTTGATGCTCGGATCGTCGAATTGGACAACGTAGTTACGACCACCCTTGAAGTCGATTCCGAGGTTCAAGCCACGGAAGGCGAGTGAACCTAAACTGACTACGAGGAAGCAGATGCAGATGATGAACGAAGTCTTGCGCATACCGATGAAGTCGTAGTGCTTGTCTTGCAAGAAGTTGCGCGTCAAGTTGGTGCTGAAGCTGATTTCTCTGTCCTTATCGAGCATATGTTCGAAGATCAATCTCGAGATGAAGATGGACGTGGCCAGAGAGGTTAGGATACCGATGCAGAGGGTGACGGCAAAGCTGTGGACAGGACCCGTACCCAAGATGATCAGGATGATACCGGTAATCAAGGTGGTGACGTTACCGTCGATAATGGCGGAGTAAGCGTTCTTGTAACCGTCGGCGATGGCGAGCTTAATGCCCTTGCCAGCCTTGATTTCTTCCTTGATACGCTCGAAGATAATCACGTTCGAGTCAACTGCCATACCCAAGGTCAATACGATACCTGCAATACCAGGCAAGGTCAGCACGGAGCCGAGGCAAGCCAGCACACCAAACAGGAAGAACACGTTGACCAACAAGGCGATATCGGCAACAAAACCGGCCTTCTTGTAGAAGAACACCATGTAGACCAGCACGAGGATGAAGGCGAACACCATGGACCACATACCTTTTTGCACGGCTTCCTTACCGAGTGAAGGACCAACCACTTGCTCTTCCAGGATTCTGGCGGGAGCAGGCAGTTTACCGGCCTTCAGGATGTTGGCCAAGTCTTGAGCCTCTTCGATGGTCATGCCGCCGCCGCTGATGGACGAACGACCGTTCGGGATTTCACCGTTGACGACAGGGTAGGAGTAGACGTAATCGTCAAGAACGATGGCGATCTGCTTGCCGACGTTCTCGCCAGTGAGGCGCTTCCAAGCCTTGGCACCTTCGGGGTTCATCTGGATGGTGACTTCAACTTGGTTGCTTTGTCCGTAGTCCTGACGGGCATCAGTGATGACTTCACCACCGAGGGCGCACTTGTTGTCGCGCGACATCTTCAAGGCCACGAGGTCGAGGACTTCGATGTTTTCGCCGTTTTCACCAGGATAGGTCTCGGGTTTCACCGTCCAGGCCAACTTCAGGTTGCGGGGGAAGATACCCTTGGTCTCAGCCAGCATCTGGTTGATGGCAGCGGTATCTTTCACTTGGGCGATACCCACGCGGGCAGAAGCACCGTTAATGGGCTGCAACTTAGCAAACAGAGGATGGTTCTGAGCAAATTGGTTCATGTCTTCTTCTTCGGTCACTTGCTCTTCATCCTTGTTCTCTGCCAGTTGGTCGAGGAGGTCGTCAGCAGCGGTGCTGTCGGCAACGGCTGCTAAGGTGCTGTCAGCTACTTCGGCCACGACTTCCTCAACGTTTTCTTCAACGACCGGCTCTTCAACGTTGGTCTCATCCAAAGCGTTCTTTGCATTTCTGGTCTGAGCCAGTTTGGCATCGGCTTCGGTGAAGAACTGCTGAATCTCCGAGAAGTTGTAGGTCTCCCAGAACTCAAGTTGTGCTGTACCTTGGAGGAGCTTACGCACACGCTTCGGATCCTTGATACCAGGCAGTTCGACGAGGATACGGCCCGAGTTTTCCATCTTCTGGATGTTGGGCTGAGCTACGCCGAAACGGTCGATACGAGTACCGAGGATTTGGTAGGAACGGTCGATAGCGCCGTCGCTTTCGCTCTTCAAGACCTTCAGCACGTCATCGTTGCTCGAGTTGATGTTGATGCCTTTGTCCTTGAACTCATATAAGAAAATGGAGACAAGGCTTGCGTTGGGGTCAACTTCCTTGAAAGCCTCGCCAAAAAGGGTGACGAAATCGCCCTTGCTCTCTTCCTGTCTCTTGGTGGCCAGTTCCATAGCCTTCAAGAAGGTGGGGTCTTGAGAGTCGCCCGACAGGGCTTTGACAATGTCTTTCACTGAGACTTCGAGGGTGACGTTCATACCGCACTTCAAGTCCAAACCTAAGTTGATTTCTTTTTCCTTTGCATCGCGATAGGTGTATTTCTTGACCAGCAAGTTGTACACATCCACGTTGCTCACCGAGTCCAGATAGTAGGTTTCCTTCTCATCTTTGATGAGGTTAAACTGTGACTCGTCTCCGTTTGCAAGTTTCGTAGCCTCTGCTTCGGCGAACTTTTCAGCCTTCTTTTCCACTCGTTTGGTCACCAAAGTGAAGGAGAGTTGGTAGAGAAAGATGAGCGCGAAGATAATGGCTATCGTCCTGATTGCTCCTTTGTTTTGCATTGTAAAACTAATTTAATTATTTGACTTTTAATTTGTTAGATTTCAAAATATGTACTTTTACTCCAGTACGAGCCTGCAAAAATACGAAATATTTCTATTTATATTTCAACCACTTGAAAATTTCCTTGTAGGAAAGCTTTTTTCCATACATCAAAATGCCCGTGCGGTAGATCTTGGCGGCAATCCATGTCATCAGGACAAAAGTGCCGGCCAAGAGTAGCACCGAAACCACAATTTGCCAGATGGGTACACCGAACGGAATCCTGACCATCATGGAGAGAGGGGAGGTGAAGGGAATCATTGAGAACCAAACAGATAGTGAACCGTCGGGGTTATTGGGAATGTAGAACAAGGAAAAGAAGGCGACCATCAAAGGTACGGTGACAGGCAGCGAGAACTGCTGTGAGTCGGTATTACTGTCGACCAACGAGCCGATGGCGGCGAATAATGTGGCATACAGCAAATAGCCGAGGATGAAGAAGATGAGGAAGGTCGGGATGATGATGCCGAAGTCGATGGAATGTACGATTTGCAGGATGTTTTGAACACTTTCGTTGCTCATGATGTCGTTGGAAGTGATTTCCTGCGCCATCACGGTGCCTTGCGACAGCATCTCAGGATTGCTGAGCCCCAGATAGGCCGAGAAACCGAGATAGAGCACGAGGGTGAGCACAATCCATAGCACAAACTGGGTAAGGGCGACCAACGATACGCCGATGATTTTGCCCATCATCAGCTGGAACGGCTTCACGGAACTGATGATGACTTCGATGATGCGGTTGTTCTTCTCTTCCGATACGCCTTGCATCACTTGACCGCCAAAGAAAACGATGAAAAAATATACCAGTACGGCTAAGATGACACCGAGCGCAAACTGCACCTCCGTAAAGGTCTCTTTTTCATTGCCTTTCTCGTCCATACGCATGACGGAGAGGTTGACATTGGTCTTGACCGCACTGACGATTTCAGGGTCAACGCCCTTGGCCATGAGTTTTTGGTCCTCGATTTCTTTCTCCATCACACTGCTGATATAGGTCTCCATCTCCATGGGTACTTGTCGGAGGCTGTAGACTATCGCATTTGAAGGAATGTTGAGCTGGGTGGGCGGCACATAGAGCGCCATGTCGAACACGCCACTCTTCACCATTTCCTTGACGGAATCGATGGGCTGGCCGGGCATGGGGACGAAAGTGTGGTTCTCGTTGCTGGTGAAGCTGCTTTCAAACCAACGGCTCTCGTCGACGACGGCCACGCGCAGGTGGTCGGTGCTCGAGTTGAGGGCGAGCATGATGGGGATGATATAGATGGCCGCCATCAGGATGGGGCCGAGAAAGGTCATGATGATGAAACTGCGCTTGCGCACACGCGTCAGGTATTCGCGCTTGATGATGAGTCCGATCTTGTTCATGAGGCTTGGTTTTGGGATTGCACTTCTTGGATAAAGATGTCGTTCATCGAGGGCAGCAGTTCCCTGTAGGAGACAAGCTGGCCGACTTGGAGCAGTTGGTTGATCAGGTCGTTGGGCGATTCGCAGAAAAGCGTCAGTTTAGTCTCGTCGGGTTGGTCGGTTGGTTCCACCTTTATATTATTATAGGTGTCGGCGATGCTTCTCACCTTGAGGGTGTCGTCGCAGCGGACGATGATTTCCCTTTGAAGGGTGTCGTGTTGCCGCTTGATGTCGCTGACTTTGCCTTGCAGGATGCTCCTGCCATTATTAATTAAGGTAATGCTGTCGCAAAGTTCCTCAACGGAGGCCATGTTGTGGGTGGAGAGCAGGATAGTCGCGCCTTTGTCGCGCAAATCCAGAATGGCCTCTTTCAACAGGTTAGCGTTGATAGGGTCAAAGCCACTGAAAGGCTCGTCAAAGATGAGGATGTCGGGCTCGTGGATAATTGTTGTGACGAACTGGATCTTTTGCTGCATGCCTTTGCTCAGCTCTTCGACCTTCTTGTCCCACCAGTCCCCGATTTCAAACTTTTCGAACCACAGTTTCAGCCGTTTCTGAGCTTCGGCTTTATTGATGCCTTTCAGCTCGGCCAGATAGATGGCTTGTTCCCCGACTTTCATCTTCTTGTAAAGGCCACGCTCCTCAGGTAGGTAGCCGATTTGGGTAATATGCTTTTGGCTCAGCTTTTCACCGTTGATGAGCACTTCGCCCGAGTCGGGGGCGGTGATTTGGTTGAGGATGCGTATGAGGGTGGTCTTGCCCGCGCCATTGGGACCCAAAAGGCCGTATATGCAACGCTCGGGAATGTCAATGCACATACGGTCTAATGCGGTGTGGTCGGCGTATCGCTTCGTGACCTCGTTGACTTGTATTTTACTCATTTAGTTAAAATAATCCTTAATCTTACTGAAAAAACTCTTCTCCTCGGCAGTAGGATTGGGCTTGAAGTTCTCGGAATCAGCTAACTGTTGCAACAGTTCCTCTTCTTTCTTGTTGAACTTCTTCGGAATCCAAACGTTGACATTGACGAGCATGTCGCCGCTGCCATAGCCGTTGAGGACGGGTAAGCCTTTGCCTCTCAGCCTCAATACCTTGCCGCTCTGTGTGCCAGGGGCAATCTTCACCCTCACCTTGCCGTCTACGGTGGGCACTTCGGCTTGGGTACCCATGATGGCTTCGGGGATGGTGATGAACAGGTTGTAAATCAACGTGCTTTCGTCGCGCTCGAAGTCGGGATGGGGCTCTTCTTCGATGAGGACGAGCAGGTCGCCATTCACGCCATTGTGCGGGCCAGCATTGCCTTTACCACGCACGGTGAGCTGCATGCCTTCGCCTACGCCGGCAGGGATGTCGATGTCGATGATTTCATCGCCTTTCATGATGCCTTCGCCGCCGCAGTGGGTGCATTTCTTCTTGATGACGGTGCCTCGTCCACCGCAGGTGGGACACACCGAAGCGGTCTGCATCTGTCCGAAGAAGCTGCTGACGGTCTGCACCACTTGGCCGCGACCGTGGCAGGTCGGACAGGTCTCGGTGGAGCCATCCTCCGAGCCGCTGCCGTGGCAATGCGTACAAGCCACGTATTTGCTGACCTTGATTTTCTTCTTTGTGCCATGCGCGATTTCCCGCAGGTTGAGTTTTACCTTCACACGGAGGTTGGAGCCGCGCTGTTTCACAGTGCCGCCACGGCTGTTACCGCCTCCGCCAAAACCGAAGCCGCCACTGAAGCCGCCGAAGTCGAAGCCACGACCGAACACGCTGTTCAAGATGTCGTTCAGGTCGAAGTCGCCGAAGCCGCTGAAGCCGCCACCAGCCGAACCACCGTCCATGCCAGCGAAGCCATAGCGGTCGTAACGCGCCTTCTTGTTCTCGTCGCTCAAAACGGAATAGGCCTCCGAGGCTTCCTTGAAGTTCTCCTCGGCGGTCTTTTTCTCGTCGTCGGTGCCGTTCACCCACTTGTCAGGGTGCCATTTCAAGGCGGCCTTACGATAGGCGCTCTTTATTTCATCGGGTGTGGAGCTCTTGTTGACCCCTAGCACCTCGTAGTAATCTCTTTTTTGTTTATCTGCCATTGTTTTTTCCTTTCTTTATGCCGTTTTACGTCATTGCGAGGAGGAACGACGAAGCAATCTAGAAATTAAGCTTTTTGTATAGACTGCTTCGTGCCTCGCAGTGACGCGAAGCGTGTCAATTACCGACTACAACCCGGGCAAACCGTATCACCTTTCCATTCAGCTTGTAGCCTTTCTGGATGACAGCAATTACCTTGCCCTTCAACTCCTCACTAGGAGCGGGTGACAAGGTTATGGCTTCGTGCTCGTCTGTATTGAACTCAACGCCCATTGCCTCTATTTCCTCCACACCTTTCTTCTTTAGTATATCTTTAAATTTGTTGTAAATGGAGGTGATGCCTTGAATGTCTGTTTGATTGCCATTTTGTTCCATGTTTTGTAAAGCACGTTCTAAATCGTCAAGTATGTCTAAGACAGCTTTAATGACATTCTCAGATGCGATAGCAGTCAAATCCAACTTTTCCTTAGCCGTGCGTTTACGATAGTTGTCAAACTCGGAAGCAAGACGAAGATATTTGTCATTTAATTCTGAAAATTTTGCTTTTTCTTCTTCTAAAAGCTTTTCTTGTGCATGACGAATCTTGAACCGTCTTGACTTTTTGTCCGAAACTTTGTCGTCTGAGGCTTCTTTGGCTTCGGTGGTTTCTTCTTGTTTCTTCTGTTCGTCAACGGGTTCTTGCTTGTTCTCCATGCCGGGATTAATGGTGTTTTTTATAACATCATCTTGGTTGTTAACGTTTTCTTTGTTTGTCATGATATTTTATTTACTATTATTTTCACTTTTGCTCAAAGGCATATCAAAACATTTGCCAAAAGGTATGTTTTGACAAAATGGCAGAATCGTAATAATGGATTAAAGCATTATTGAACTTGAGTGATTTAGTGTTTAAATAAATCTCAACTATGACGGAATAGAAAGATTAGTAAAGTATACAGATATAAGCTTATTAACTAGAACTATAAGAGGGTATGTAAAAACTTGAAAATCAATTATTTTGAGGTTGATTTATTTGTAAAGTATATAGTCTGAGAACAATCTCTAATATTCAATTCTCAGAGAAGTTTTTTCATCATGACACCATCCTCTTGCTATCTTGTCTTGAATGCTATGTTCCCGTTATTGACAAATATAGCGTCATTAATCTATGAATAAGTGCCTTTGTGGTCTGGTCTTTTGGTCTCCGTCTGAATGGCCAACGCCTACTGTCGTTCATGGAGTTGAATACGTCGCACAAGTCTAGTGCCTCATCTATATCGCTATCGCTTGCCTTTTCAAGTGCGGCCGCTATATGGTAGCTTGATTCCATGTCGTGAAGGGGGAATATGTCAAAGTCTTTGTCTGTTACTCCAAGCGCCTGTAGAGTCTCCAGAATGGTTCTGAGCTGGTCGTACCGCTCATTAAGCCTTTTCTGGTTGTCGTCAAGCATATTTCTTATTCTAGATGGTTTTTTCATAGTTCATTATTGAATTATGCTGAGAAATTAGAATTTTTGGATTTTCGCCCCCAAAGCATTCAGCCGCTTGTCGATGTATTGATAGCCTCTTTCAATCTGGTCGCTGTTGTCGATGATGCTGTCGCCATCGGCAGAGAGGGCGGCTATGAGTAGGGCTACGCCAGCGCGGATGTCGGGCGAGGCCATGCGAATGCCGCGCAGATTATGGGAATGGTCAAGGCCGATGACATTGGCACGGTGTGGGTCGCAGAGGATGATCTGTGCTCCCATGTCGATGAGCTTGTCGACGAAGAACAGGCGACTCTCAAACATCTTCTGGTGGATGAGCACGGTACCCTTGGCTTGCGTGGCCACCACCAATACGATACTGATTAGGTCGGGCGTGAAGCCGGGCCAAGGCGCATCAGCCACGGTGAGGATGCTGCCGTCCATGAAGGTTTGTACCTCGTAATGATCTTGGGCAGGGATGAAGATGTCGTCGCCACGGTATTCCATTTGGATGCCGAGTCTGCGGAACACGTCGGGGATGATGCCTAACTGTGCGATGCCTGCATTCTTGATGGTGATTTCGCTGCCTGTCATGGCAGCCATACCGATGAAGCTGCCCACCTCAATCATGTCGGCAAGCAGCGTGTGTTCCGTGCCATGCAATCGGCTTACACCGTTGATGGTCAAAAGGTTGGAACCAACGCCTTTGATATCGGCACCCATGCTGTTGAGCATGGTGCAGAGCTGCACAAGGTAAGGTTCGCAAGCGGCATTGAAGATGGTGGTGGTACCTTGAGCCATCACTGCGGCCATGACGATGTTGGCTGTGCCAGTTACTGAGGCCTCGTCGAGAAGCATATAGCAGCCTTTCAGACCACCGCGCTGTACTTCGACTTCATAGGAGTTGAAATCAAAGATGGCACCGAGTTTTTGGAGACCGATGACATGGGTGTCCAATCTACGCCGACCGATTTTGTCGCCACCCGGCTTAGGCATATAGGCCTTGCCGAAGCGGGCCAGCATCGGGCCAGTCATCATCACACTACCTCTTAGCTTTGAAGCGGTGTTTTGATAGGCAGTCAAATGGAAGTAGTTGAAATTGATTTCCTTGGCTTGCAAAACGATGTCATGTCTCGTAGGACGTTCAACGGTTACGCCCATGCCTTCCAACAAAGCAATCAGGTTGTTGATGTCCAGGATGTCAGGCAGGTTGTGGATGGTGACTTTCTCGTCGGTGAGCAGACAGGCACATAGAATCTGCATGGCTTCGTTCTTTGCGCCTTGCGGGATGATTTCGCCTTGCAGCTTGCAGCCGCCTTTGATCTTTAGTGATGCCATTTTTTCAGAATTAAGAATGTAGAATTAAGAATGCTGAATTAGGAATGCACGAGTAATTCTGCATTCATCATTCATCATTCATCATTTATTATAGTTTTCCCAGTTCTTGCATGCGTTTCTTATACGCCGGATTATTGGGGTTGTTCATATTGGCCTTCAGGTTCGGCACTTTCTTCTTTTTCTTTTTGCCTTGCTGTTGTTGTTGCGGCTGTTTGGCTTGAGGTTGGACTTTTCCAAGGTCAGTGTTGCCGTTTAGCCTCGATTCGTCGGCAATGATGAGACGTCCTTTCGAAATGTTCTTCAAGTCGTCGATGATGACTTGGTCGTTAACGACACTCTTGTTCCATTCCAGGTAGTTGCGCTTCATTTGGCTGGCCAAGGAGTAGGCGAGGGCCTCGCGCACTTCGTCGTTCTCTTCCTGCGATGCGGCCTCAATCATCTTGATGAGATATTGACCGTAATGCCCATACTTGATATTATTATTCTGATAACCAATATGTTGTGGTTTGCTTTGCTTTTCCAACGGGACAGGAGGGGCGTAAGGACTATCCACATCAAGGTTATAGCCCGAAATCATGTAAAGATGATCCCATAGTTTGTGTTCATAGTCGCTCGACTGCTTGATGTTCGGGTTCATCTGCACCATTACGCTGATGATGTAACGTGCGGCTTCAGTACGCTGCTCGCGGTCTTCAATCTCAGACAGTTTTTTGATCATCTCTTGGACGCAGCGTCCGTATTCAGAAATGACAATCTGCTCTTTTTCTGTATTGTAGGTTAAACCTGGTTTGTTCATTATGATTCAATTTTGCTGCAAAGGTACATGTTTTTCTGATGATAGCGCAATAATAATGGAAAAAGGTATTGCCTTGTAATAAACTACATTTTCCTTGTTGCAATTAGGCGTTATTATTGTGGGCAATGGTCCGATCAGCCTGTTTTTTCGGCTCGCGACGGCAGTCCCAGAAATCGACGATTTCTATCACATCGTTGTTTATCCAGTAGACAAACTTGTTCAAGTGTCTCACGACGATACTTCTGTAGGGCACTGGGGCATCTGCAAGAAGAGGTTCCAAAGGACCAAGGAGTGGATTACTGCTCAAAAGTTTCACAACGCGATGGACTTCATTTCTGAATTCCACTCTCGCTTCTTTGCCAAACTGGTTTTGGATGTATCGAGCCGTTCGCAAGATTTTCTTCTTGGCCTCATCTTCAACTTTGATTCTCATAATGCCTCATAATGCAGCTCTTCCGCAGCTGTAAAAGATGATTTGTTAGCTTCTTCTTCAAAATCCTTGTCAAGCTCACGGAGGAAATCTTCAACTTCAGTGTAGTTGCCCAAAGCAATTTGTCTACGGCCTTCCTCGGCTCTTTCCAAGAGCTCTTCAACGGTGTAAGGCAATAACGTCTCTTCTTCTTTCATGACATTTCCTTTCTTCTGTTACGAATGCAAAAATAGTGAGTTTTTTTTGATTTGAAGTTTTATAGCCAAAAAAACAAGAAATCACCTGATTATCCCCAATCGCGCAAACTTCAACATCAGCATTTTCACTCCAGCAGTGTCGAAGCGGACACTCGCCTTCTTGTTCGCTCCTGCACCTTCGATGCTGAGGATGGTGCCTGCACCAAACTTTTGGTGCATCACCCGCATTCCTTCCTGAAGCAAATCGGGATTGGAAGGTTCAAAGTCTTGCGGAACAGCGGGCTGGTTGAAACTCGGCTTGGCAAACGAGGGCGTTTCTTCTAGTTTGCGGAATCCGTGATGCTCGGGCTCGTTGATGCGTCGACCGAAAGGTCGTCCGCTCATAGGCGAAGTGCCTCTGAACGATGCCTTCTGTGTCTGTTCGATGAGGCTGGCATCGATTTCATCAACGAAACGAGAGCGTTCGCTGAGGGTGAGGTTGCCGTAACGGTAGCGTTGCTCGGCATAACTCAAGGTGAGTTTGGTCATGGCGCGGGTGATGGCCACATAAAACAGGCGGCGTTCCTCTTCCAGCTCTTCTCTTGTGCTGAGGCTGAGGATGCCAGGGAAGAGGTTCTCTTCCATGCCGACGACATAGACATACGGAAACTCCAAGCCCTTCGCGCTGTGGATGGTCATCAGGCTGACGAAGTCTTCCTCAGGGTCGTCTTTCTTCATTTCGCTGTCGGTGAGCAAGGCCACGTCTTCCATGAACTGCACCAAGTCGACGCGGGCGGTCTCGCCCGTGGTCTCGTCTACCTGACGGTCGCTGAACTCCATGATGGCATTGAGCAACTCCTCCACATTCTCGACCCTCGAAACGCCCTCTGGTGAGTCGTCTTCCTTCAGCACCTTAATTAAACCAATGGTATTGGTGATGTGTTTGGCCAGTTCAAAGGCGTTCATCTTGGCTTGCAATGTTTGGAAACTCTTAATCATCACCATGAAATCGCGGAACTTGTTGACGGTGCCCATGTTAAAGTCTTGTGGAAACACGTTGCTCTCCATGCACTTCCAGATGCTTGTGCGTTGTTCGTTGGCAGTGACCATCATGCGTTCGATGCTGGTCTTTCCGATACCGCGGGCAGGATAGTTGATGATGCGCAACAGGGCTTGCTCGTCCTCTGGGTTGATGACGACGCGGAAGTAAGCCAAGAGGTCCTTTATTTCCTTGCGGTCGTAGAAGGAGAGACCCCCATATATTTTATAAGGTATATTCTGCTTACGCAGGGCTTCTTCCATCGATCGGCTCTGAGCGTTGGTGCGGTAGAGGATGGCAAAGTCCTTGTTGGCCAAGTGACGGCTCATCTTGTAGCCGAAGATGCTGTTGGCAACCATGGTGCCTTCCTCAGTGTCGCTGTTAGCATGGATGAGGCCGATGAGCTCGCCTTTCTCCTTGTCGCTCCACACTTTTTTCTTGATTTGGTCCTTGTTGTGGGCGATGACGGCTTTCGAGGCGTTGACGATGTTTTGCGTGGAACGGTAGTTTTGTT
>JAEEGK010015733.1_pt1 | contig 16716 bp, 7 predicted proteins | sample 8958771 | NCBI WGS metagenome assembly JAEEGK01 (sample SAMN16246547, study PRJNA631951) | gut metagenome | biome: gut microbiome; feature: rumen; material: SC-attached | host: Bos | place: Iran: Karaj | collected 2018-10 | reverse complement strand
CACATGTATCTGTTATGAAGCATTCCTTGGCTGTGATGGTCTGACCAGTGTCACCATCCCCAAAAGCATAATTTTTGTGGATGAAGATGCTTTCTATAACTGCACACGCCTGAACGCAGTGCATATCACCGACCTGTCCGCCTGGTGTGGCATCGATTTTAAGTGGGGAATTCTCCAAACCAGCTCCAATCCCCTTTGTTATGCCCATCACCTCTACCTCAATGGCAAGGAGGTGACCAATCTTGTCATCCCAGAAGGTGTCACCAGAATTGGCAGCTATGCTTTTGACAATTGTACGACTTTGACCAGCGTAACCATTCCCGATGGAGTAACCAGCATCGGGACCTATACCTTCCGGAGTTGTGAGCAATTGAAGCGTGTCACTATCCCGCCAAGCTTGACCGAAATAGGAAGTTGCGCTTTCATCTGGTGCTTCAATCTGGAAGCTGTACATATCTCGGATCTTGCAGCATGGTGCGGTATGACATTATTAGAGAACGCTGTAAATCCCCTTTATTACGGAGCTCACCTCTATCTCAATGAGAAGGAAGTGACCGACATCGTCATACCCGAAGGAGTTACTTGCATAAACAATCTTATCTTTGAGAATTTTGCCCATTTGACCAGTGTTACTATTCCCGACGGCGTAACCAGCATTGGTGAGCAGGCCTTTTACGGCTGCAGAAAGCTTACACATGTCGCCTTCCCACGAAGCCTTGTTAGCATTGGCGACCGCGCTTTCTGGAGATGCAGCAATATAGAAAAAGTCACCATTCCCAAAGGTGTCACCAGCATAGGCGAGGCTGCTTTTTCTGAGTGTAGCAGTCTGACCAGCATTACCATTCCTGAGGGTGTCACCAGCATAGGTGTTGGGGCTTTCTTCCGTTGTCACAGTCTGACCAGTATCGTCATTCCCTCAAGCGTCAGCAGCATCGGCCAAGGGGCATTCTTTGGATGCTGGCCACTTACCAGTGTCATTTCACAGATTGAGGAGCCTTTCGAAATTGCGGATGACGTATTCGAATCGTACGATGAAAAAACATACGAGAGGTATTTCACTTCTGCCACTCTTTATGTGCCAAAGGGTTGCAAGGCACGCTACGAGTCAACAGCTGGTTGGAAGAATTTTAAAGAAATCGTGGAACTGCCGGATCAGGATGATTACCATCCGTTTATCGAAGAAGGTAAAGTATGGAAGTTAGGAGGCAGAGGTTCAGCTAATCCTGTGCAGTTGGTTGAGTATTATTACTTCGATGGTGACACAATCATCAACGGAAAGACCTGCAAGCAGATGATGTGCCAACGATATGTAACTCCCGATTATCCTGATTATGAGGCTTTCGCAAAAATCCCCTCTTTAAGAAATGTCGGAGCATGGTATGAAGAAGACAAGAAAGTTTACACTTACGACACGATAAACAAACAGTTTAAGATTAAGTATGACTTCTCCCTCGGCGACAATGAAACCATGCAGATTGAAGATTATCCCTATGTGATAGGACCAAAGCAGACTGGAGGTCTAAAAGGTTTTAAGGGCGTGTATAGAGATGTCATGTGGTACAGTAATGATGCTGATCCCGCCTATTGTACTACATGGTTAGAAGGTGTCGGAGGTATTGACGGTCCGATAACCAACGTCTATTTGGGGAAAGAATATTATGCGATGTTCATGATGTCATGTACTGTAGGTGATGAAGTTATCTACCTCAACGACGAATATGAGGATGGCGCCACCCCTGAGGGAGCCCGAAAAAAGCGCTTCGACTTCACCCATACCGTCAAGATACAGCCAAAGTCACGATTTAAGAGCGGAGAAAGACTACGGGCAGGCGATGCGGAAGCGTCAGGAATGGAACAACCGTTATATGGTGAATACAACGACTTGCAGTTAGGCATTAACCTTGACCCGCTCGACGATGCTTATCAGGTACGCATTACCAACGAATCAGGCAAGGCCGTCTATGAGAAAGCCGTCAACGCAGGCAGCATCGTAGCCCTCAGCATCGACATCTCTTCCTATGCAGAGGGCCGTTACACCGTCACTGTGGAGAACAACGATGAGTCCTTCACTGGCGAGTTCGATACAGAAACGACGGGAATTAGCGACGCTTTGCGTCTAAATAAAAATGAAGAAAGAATAAATGATGAAAGTTTCTTCGACCTGCAGGGCCGCCGCATCCATGGCAAGCCTGTACGCAAGGGCGTGTATATACGTGGAGGTAAGATGATCATGATTAAGTGATAAGTGATAAGTGAAAAGTTAGAATTAATAATAAAGGAGAATTATAAAACAATTAAATAGAAAAGACCTATGAAGACGAATGGATTACACATGATTTTCAGATTGCCAATAATCCTGGCTATGCTGAGCGTTCATCTCTCCCTCTTTGCCCAAGGCGGTGGAACGGAGTTGTATACGGGCGATGTCTCGAATACGGAATGCAATAGTCGTGCAAGAGGTGAAAGCGTAATTGGGAATACATTGATTAAATTGACACGGGATGGCGACAACCTCGTTGGCGAGTTGACCAATTATTACGCAAATTGTGCATTTAGCGACATCAAGGTAGACTGTGAAGGAAAGGATCATAATCTCTACATCACTGTATCTGAACAGACAAACGGCCGTGAAGCCGCCTGCTCATGTCCCATCAACATCTATTTCACCATCTTCAATGCCAAGGAAACGCAATATGGCCTCTATCTGAACGACAGAAGCCTTGGCTATGTGTCGTTCACAGACCATTCTGTTGTAGAGGTTGACTGCAACACGCTTGAACAGGCCAATGAAGAGGGTTTCTCTTTTCCTGTAAAGATGGGGAAATTCAATTTGTATGAGCGGGGAACAGGACAGGGCAAACCAGAACTGCAGGTCTACTATAATGACGAGATTTTGGAACAACGTTTCCATTATTCTAACTATCGGTTACCTAAAGACTACACCTACCTGAACGCTCAGGCGAGACTCGCAGCCGACGGCACGCTTATCGTTGATATCATCACTGATGGCAGTACAACTGAAGGTTCTGAGCGATTTGCCAACCTATCAATGAATGTTGTCAATGTAAAAAGCCTGATAAGCCGCATACGACTGAACCATAAGGTGGTGGAGATGAATGACAATGGTACGACGGTCAAAGAGGAGCTCACCTTGTATGAAGGCGACGTACACATGGAAGGAGGCGGAGCCACCATTGCACTGAAAGAACTGTCTGAATATAGGAAAGAATCAGAGAATGCATACCAGTACGACTCCTTCCTTACTGAGGGAAAGGTGTGGACGCTTAGACATATAGCATCAGAGGTCGATCCTGGGGGTTATGTCAAATATGCCTTTGAAGAAATGAAATTGGAGGGAGAAGCGGTGATTGATGGCATCCGTTTCAGGGAGGTCGTTAGCAGACACAATCTTTATGATGAACCCTTCCCAGAGAAGTGGACTTCAACTAACCTGTTCCTTGGTGAGGATGGTGGCAAGGTATACGTGAAGGATAACGAAAGGATATTCGAAACTATGGACTTCACGATGAAGGAGGGCGAGACTAAAGATTTTGATATAGGCCCTAAAGGCAGTATCGTTCCTGTTCATGTGAAAGCCGTAAAGGACACTATCATTAATAATAAGGTACGCAAATGCCTTTATGTAGAAGTTCCAAGTAAACCTTCCGCCAATGATGTCTGGATTGAGGGCATTGGTTCTCTCAAATGGGGTCTTTTAGGCTGGGCATACGAAGTCAGCGGACTCACGGGCGTTACGCAAGAGTTGTATGAATGCCGTCAGGGGGATGAAGTGCTCTACCAGCTTGCTGATGCACAGAAAGAGGTGATTGTGACCATTGACGGATTGAAGTATTACCTGAATACTGATAGCCATATGGCAGTGATAGAAAATGGCAACAGTTGGACGGGCGAACTTGTTATTCCTGAGACGATTACATATAAAGACGAGGAATATAGAGTAATTGCCATTGACTGGTTGGCATTCGACTTTTGCCATACGCTGACCAAGGTTAGGATACCCAAAACCGTTCTTCTCATTACCCACTATGCAGGTTACAATGACGCCAAGAACCCCTTTCGCGGTTGTTCCAACTTGGAGTCTATTGAGGTAGACGAGGACAACCCTGCCATGTGCTCCGTTGACGGTGTACTTTTCAGTAAGGACAAGACGCAGCTATACTGCTATCCAGCCGGAAAAAAACAGAAACGGTATGATCTTCCTGAGGGGGTAACATGGACTGGCGGTGATGCTTTTGCCTATAACCCTTATCTTGAAACGGTGACGGTGCCCAATAGTGTAACGCAAATGTGTTTTGGCGCATTTAGTAATTGTGCAAACTTGAAGTCGGTTATGCTGTCTGAAAGCCTCACTTATATCGAGGCATTCACTTTTGAGAAATGTACAAGCCTGAAGTTCCTTGAAATTCCTGAAAGTGTTACGACCTTTGCTGAAAGTGTTTTCCGTTGGAGTCCTATAGATACCATCGTTATCAAGGGCACATTCCCTAATGGGTTACGTTATGATACGTTCGACTGTATGGAAGAGTCAACCGTCATGTATGTTCAGCAGTCAGAAGTGGATAAGTTCAAGAAAGTGTTCTCAGGTACTGTCCTCCCGTTAGAACAGTATCAGGCTGATACTCAGGAACCGCAACAGCCTAAACCAGACGAGAACGAACATCCACGAATGTTGGTGGATGGACGAACGTGGAACATGATGACTGTCACGGGAAATTATTCACCTAATGGGCTTGAATTGGATACGACATACTTCAGCTATAAGTTTGAGATAGCTGGCGATACCATTGTTGACGGCAGACCCTGCTATAAGACAAAAGACGGTCAATATGCCTCTGAAGCTGACGGCAAAGTATACTGGTATAAGAATAACAAGTGGGAACTGATGTATGATTTCAGTCTGAAGGTTGGCGATGCATTCTGTCCAGATGAAACATATAAAGAAATAGAGTATTTGATAGTTAGTACTATTGATACCATACAGGTAAATGGACGGTACTACCGGCGTTATCATTTCTCAGAATATTTATATCCAGGTGCAATCTATGATTCAAGAACAATGAGGGATTGGATTGAAGGGATTGGAAACGTAGTGTTTGGTCCTTTCTATTATCCTCATGCAACTGTAATGGGAGTAGATTATTTCGATCGTAGATGTCTCTCCGTCTACGATGGCGACGAGTGTATATTCACACTGGATGACTTCACGAAGGAGGCTTACCATCCTGATCCTGTCATCAACAGAGCTTATCGCCCGTTCATCGAAGAGGGTAAGGTATGGAAAGTAGGAGATATCACCTCGGGGCATCCTGTGCAGAGGGTTGATTACTACTACTTTGATGGTGACACCATCGTTAACGGAAAGACCTGCAAGCAGATGATGTGCCAGCGGTATGTCAATCCTGATTATGCTGAATCTAATTTCATTTCACAAGATAATTCCCTAAGCTATGTGGGAGCATGGTACGAAGAGAATCAGAAAGTGTACGAATACGACACGACAATCAATCAGTTTAAGTTGATGTACGACTTCTCCATCGATGCCAATAACACCCTGGAGATAGATAATCAACTTTATATGATTGGACCCAGGCAGACAGGAGGTATAAACGGTTTTAAGGGCGTATATAGAGAAGTCTGGGAGTGTGAAAACGGAGAAAACACTTACCGGTGTGCCCCTTGGTTGGAAGGTGTCGGAGGTGTTTACGGTTCCCCGACAACAAATGTCTTTAATGTAGAAATGGCAGATCCTGCATGGTTACTGATGTCATGTACCGTTGGTGATGAAGTGATCTACCTCAACGACGCTTATAAGGATGGAGCCACCCCCGATGCTGCCCGAAAGAAGCGCATCGACTTCACCCATACCACCAAGATCAAGCCCCGTACGCGGATGAGGAGAGCGGCCGATTTGTCGATATATGGTGAATACAACGAGCAACTGTTGGGTATCAACCTCAACCCCATCGATGATGCCTATCAGGTACGCATTACTGACGAAACGGGCAAAGCTGTCTACGAGAAAGACATCAACGCAGCCACCATCGTTGGCCTCAACATCGACATCTCTGCCTACGCAGCAGGCCGCTACACCGTCACCGTGGAGAATAGCCAGGAGTCCTTCACCGGCGAATTCGACACGCAGACAACAGGAATCAGCGACGCTACGCGTCTAAATGACAAAGAAGAAATGATAAATGACAAAACTATCTACAACCTTCAAGGCCAGCGACTCAGTTCCTTGCAAAAAGGATTGAATATAGTTAATGGACAAAAGATTTATGTAAAGTGAAACCTAAGGGCGAGGGCAAGACCATAAAAAATGCAACTTTTTCCGCGGAACTGCAACGAGTTTCGCGGAAATTTCGTATCTTTGCCCCCATAAACGACAAAACGACAGCGAATATGGCAACAGACAAAGTAGCTTACTGGCTCGACATCGCCAACTACGACCTCGACACCGCCGAGGCACTCTACAACAGTGGCCGTTGGCTCTACGTTGCTTTCATGTGCCACCAGGTCATTGAGAAAACGCTGAAGGCTCGCTACCCTGAGGATAAGGACGCACTCTCACGTACACTCACCCCACAGGCCTGCCGGCAGATTATCAACGAAACAAAACAACTACAACAATGGATAGAAGGACACTTACCCGAGACGAGGCCCTCGAACTCGTCAGCCGATACAAGCGAGTCATAAGCCCGCACTTCGAAATCGAGCCGAAGGTGATGATGTTCGGTTCCTACAGCAAGGGCTACGCCAATCCCGACAGTGACATCGATGTGGCCGTCATTGTTCCGACATACGGTGACCGCAAGCTAGATATTTCCAAGAAACTATGGCACGATGTCGACGAGGTCAGTTTCCTCATCGAACCAGTCCTCATGGCCGAAGACCGTTGGTCTCCCCTCTATGACGAAGTGATGCACACGGGCGTAGCCGTGTAATATAATTATTGTTGAGATGAATTATTCTAATTGTTTCTGATTTCTTTCAAAACAATACCAACTTATTTTTTATCATTACTTAATACTGCAAAATACACAAAAGAAGGGTGACACGCTGACACAATGCCGATAAACACTGGGTGTGCAGCCTTTTAAAGGGTGTCACAGGGTGACACAAGGGTGACACAAAAACCAGTACTTACTGTGTCTGACATTACCTAAGGTAACGGGAGCCGTTAGCTAAGGTAACGTGCTGCGTTACTTTAGGTAACGTTCGTTGTTGCTACAGGACGTGCAGAGTGACACAAAGAAGGGACTTATTCCTTGCTTGAATAAAGCCCGTCCCTTGCTTGAAGAGAGGGGCTCTTTTGCTTGAGTGAAGGCCATTCATTGCTTGAAGGAGTAGCATTGAGCGGCGAGAGGTGTGTGGCCTATTACATTTTCATGCTCTTATTTGGTGGAGTCAGGAAAAGTGTGTAACTTTGCGGGCGAACAATCATAATCTGTATGGGCTACAATATTGCTATCATTGACCATCCCCAGCGTTTTAGCAACAGCAGGGAATTTCTGGCTTGGTACGACTCCAGGCATGAAAGGCCGATGCAGCATGAAGATCACATGTTGGCATCGCCAAGCCTGCAACAATGGTTCCTGAAGATGAAGGACAAGGTACGTCCGCTGAACGGTGAGTTCGCTCCACCTGACGATGAACTTGGCAATGGCGAATTCCCTGAAGCAGAGTATGTTTTTTCTGAGGACATGATCTACGTCGAGCTTGGGTGGACAGACTATGAAAAGACGCGTGCATTGGCTTTTAACCTAGCTAAGGAGTTCCACTTGGCCTACTTCGACATCAGCGGTAACATCAGCGGTAGCCAAGAGTTGCACAATGCTGACGGCAGTGGCTTTGTGGTGTCACGTAAGCAGGCTTGCAACGATGGTCTTAAGGAGGAATACAAGAAGATTTCCCAAAAGCAGGATAAGATTTCGCTGTATGTTTATATACCACTGGGGCTGTTCCTGATAGTGTGTATCTTATTTTATAAAACCTGGGGCATCTATGCCGGCATCCTTACGTTTACGGCAATGGCTACTTACGGATTATGGGAATACTATTGGGACAAAAGAACTAAAAAGAGACTGTGGGAGAAGTACACCAAAGAGTACCAAGAGTACAAAAGGCAAATGGTTGAGGGCATGTTCATGTCCATTGAAGAATATAAAAAAAAGGCGACCTTCCATCACGTTACAGAGGAAAACATCTTTAGAGAGGGTGCCTGTGTACAGGATATTATCGACCCAGTCTGGTATTCCGTCAATTTAGATGATTATAAAACCTTTCAGAAAGACGCTTCACGGTTTACGAAGGAGCAGATATATATCTTTGCTGTCCAGTGGTACAGCTCAGAAGTGAGTAACGGAGGTCACTATCAGTTCTTTATCAATTCCATTGGCATTCTTTGGAAAGAGGCTATAGCCGGTCTTCAGGCCATCAGGGTTCCCCGCCTGGCAGAGAACCTGCAGAAGGCTTGTGACAGGTTTACACCCCACCCACCCTTTGAACAAAAGGAAAGGGAAGCGGCGACAGATGCTCTTGACTATAATTTCGACGAGGAGGACAAAGTATTCTTTAACAACGAGCACTATATAGAACCATGTGCAATGAAGTATATCAGGGCCAATGCCCAGGCTTTTGTCCTCTAAAATAATGGTTCGCACATAAGAAAACACGGCCTTCAGCTACGGAATGATTGGGGTCTAAGGACTTGAAGGACTTAAAGGACTTGCCTTCGGTCGTAGAAGAAAACGGTTCCCCGCTGTCCGATGGTGACAGCGGGGAACCGTTGAAGTATGTTAGCGCGGAGGCTACATTCTGTTATTGGGGAAGCACTAATCTTATAGTGATAATGTTATTATTACTTGTCACATAAGAGTCATAAGTTGTAATAGAGTTTTTACTATTGCTGATATAAGTGTATTCCAATGCATCAACTTGGAATTGCGAGCCTTGGATTTCCCAATTCCCATAGAATTTATATGGATAGCCCAATTTTTCTAAGGGTCCAGCCATTTTAAATGGTGCATTTGATGAAAGCTTCCATTTTACCTGTCCATACGGATTGTCCTCGGCTTCTGTGAGTTCTGCTTTTACGTTGCTGATAATAGCCGTCTGATTTTCAATCTTGCTTAGGTCATCTATGTCGAACGAAAGAGAAGCAATTGTTGGCCCCGAATTACTGTAAGTGTGTTTAAATGCACACTTAACTTTATAACCTTTCCCATCAGATGTTACTGTAATTTCATCAGAACTAAAATCAGCATCAAAATTATACAAACCTACGTCTTCTTTAAACACTCGCTTTGATACCCATGAATCCTTGGATTTACTTTTTTCTATGACATAGCAATCCATACGAATATTTATGCTTGCCCCGTCAATCTCTAACGCCTTCCCTCTTTGAGTAACCTTGATATCATCCAGATAAACTTTTTGCGCCTCTGTGGGAGAAGCTGAATTTGAGACGTAGCATTTGACGATGCCAGTAAGTACCTTACTCGTAGAGTTGTTCTGGGTGAAGATACTGATTGTATTGTCATTATTAGTCCAGGAACTCAGCCAATCAGAGTACGCGTTTGGGGTTTGGCAGCCAAAATACTTATATCCCTGTAGATTTACTGTCACTTTCTGCAATCCGCCCTTTGCATCGAAAGTTAGTGTTGTTGGGCTGACGCTTGGGCCGCTATTTGCTTTCTGCGTCACCGTCACGGGCAGGTAGACGCGCTGGGCATCTGTGGAGTTCTGCACATTGGTGACGTAGCAACGGATGGTGGTAGTGCGATCCTTTCCGGTGGTGTTGGCCTTGGCGGTAAACTTGATGGTGTTGTTGTCGCCAAACTCACCAGAGAGCCACGACTTGTCGGCATCGGGAATGATGTAACCCCTGCGGGCATAGCCCTGCGGGGTAATCGTTACCACCTGCGTGCCACCCGCTGCCTCATAGGTCAGGCTGGTGGGGCTGACGCTCGGCCCAGCCGCCGCTTTCTGTGTCACCTTGAGTGTGAGCGTCACCTTGTATTTCTGCCCGTCGCTGCCAGTCTTGGTGAAGGTCAGGTCAATGTAGCCGATACGCGGCTGGCTGGTGGTGTTGGGCGTGGCGGTGACGATGACGCCGCTGGCCTGCTTCTCAACCATGAGCCAGTCCTGGGACTCCTTGCGCACGACGGCATCGCTCAGGGTGAAGGAGCCGTTGGTGGTGGTCACCCGCTGAGAGACGCCACTCGACTCAAGGGTCACTTCTGTCTTTTCCAAACTAACGTTGTCGGCACCCTCCTGACTGACTTTCAGGTCTACGGCGTTGATGCCATCGTGTTTGGGATTGTACGAACTGATGGTAACGGTGGCCGCGCGAGGCAACCCGTCGTTCTTCTTGGCGGTGAAGATAATCTTACGACCGTCGGGCAAATAGCTGAGCCAGCTTTCCGCGCCATTGAGGTTGACGGTGATGGTGTGTTGTGAGGTAAGCACATCAACCGTCTGTTCACCACCATCCTTAGTGAAGTTCAGGGTAGTGGGTGAGATTTGCAAGCCGCCATACTGGTGTACGGTGAGTTCCTTCTCCACGGTGTCTGTAGTGGAAAGGCGCAGGCGCACGGTAACGGTGCCTGTGCGGTATCGGTCGGTATTGTTCTCGTCGACCTTGACCACCATGACCATGCCGCTAACACCCCGGTTCTGTATTTCGGGATGAATCCAGCTTTCGTCGGTGCTACAGCTGAGCGGCATGTCAACGGTATTCAGAATACTTATGACAAACTCGCCGCCCGACTCCTCAGCCGTCACCTCCGTGGGGTTGATGACCATCTTTCTCGGAGCAACGGTAAAAGGCTGTTCATGCTTGTAGAGGGGTACGATGCCAAAGGGCGTCAGGATGATGGGGCGCAACATGTAGTTACCCGGTGCTATGTCCTCCATCGTCAGCTCCACCTCGTTGAAGGTATTTAGGAAGTAGGTCTCATCGCGGTACATCCTACGACCAAGAACCGTATACTCCTCATTCTGATCCTGGGTATAGATTCCGAAGCCAATGCTCTGCGGCACGAACACGTCGCCAGACGTCTTGAACTTGGCTGTCACCACGTCCCCGAGGTTGCCGGAGACGTCGAACGTCACGTCCGTAATATCGGGGAAGAGGTGAAGCGTATAGGTGCCGTATGCGACCGACTGGGTATGCTTCACCTCGGCCTTCTTCTTCAATACAGAGCCTGTGACCTTGAACTCCGTGTCAATACTCATGAGCGAGAGGTCTACCTTGGTGTCCTTCAGGTTCTCATACGCTCCCTTATGCTCTTTTAGGTACTTGCCGATATCAAAGGTCAGTGCTCCGCTGATTTTCGGTCCGGCATACACGTTGACGCTGCCTTTGGCCTCTGCGAGCAGCTTCGTCCAGTCCTCTGTACCCATTTCAAAGGGGAACTTGATGCCCGTCTGAGCCAAACCGTTAATCTCGGCAGTGAGGTTGAATGTGCCGCTGGGTTCAAAGGAGAGTGGCAGGATTGGGAAAGGCAGGAAACCAACCTTTATCCTGATGTATGGCCAGGTTTCCGAAAGCTCAAAGCTCTGGGTCAGTGACTTCACTTGTACGCCAAGATTCAGCGACGCCTTCACGTGGGCATCTATACGGGAGAAGGGAGTGGGCGTCACATTGACGTAGAGTATGGGGAAGTGGGCAGGGAAGGGAACCTTTGAGAAACGCTTCACGAGCGCGCCCGCGCCAGGCAGGGCAGTCAAGTCGTCGGTACTGGCCAGCTCGCCGTCGAGCGAAACCGAAGCACCAAGTGCTACCTGCTCTTTCATCTCCGTCTTGACGTAAATCTCGGTCCATGTCAGTTTGTACACTGCGGAGACTGTCATGCCGAAACCCACGTTCAGGGTCAGTCCTAACCTAAGCTTCTCCCTCAGGAGGATGTTGCCCTCAAGAGTAGCACTGAAATTGAAAAGTGTAAGGTCGTTAATATTGCCCTCTATGCGCTTTGGCGCATCGAATCCTGCTATGCGGCGGCGCGTGGAAGAACCTTCTGGTGTCTGCACCTGTCTCACCTGCTCGATGGTGATGAACTGCTCAAACACGTCGCTGAGCTTGTCAACATAGCCACACTCCACAACGATGGCTCCTCCAGAGCCGCTGACCCGCTTCACCTTGCCCACGAAGGCCTCATCATAGTCGGGCAGGTCGGGACAGGACAACACGTCGCCTACCTTGGGGCGGAGTGCCGAAGGCATATCACCGCTGAAGGTCAGCGTGAACGCCTCGTCGGTCTTTACCATAGACTGGTAATAGGTCATCATCCCCTCGTCGCGCATGAAGCGCACGGCCTTGGCAAACTTTATTTCGGGCTGCACGAAGCTCACGGAGTCGATGGCCGTGAGCATGATGCGGTAAGTGCTGTCGGCGGTGACCACCTCCTGCGACACGTAGTCGTCGTGTTCCACGTTGAGGGTATCGAAGCGCGAATACCTGATTTCCTGTACTTGGTCGTAGAAGAAACCATTGAAGTGTCCGTCGTTCTGCCAGATGTAGAACGCCTCGCCGCCCTCGATGGTCTCTTGGGCTGAGGCCGATAACGGCAAAAGGGCTAAGAGGCAAAGGGGCAGAAACCACCTTGCCACAGCCTGTATCCTTGAATAAGAGAAACCTATCTGCTTCATAATAACACCGTTTTTACTTTTTCATGAGCTTGATGCTTTCCGTATCGGCTTTCACGATATACACGCCGCTGGGGCGGTTCTTGATAGAGACAGTCAGCGGCTGGCCGGCAACGGCAGTATGCTGGCTGATAAGCACGCCGTTCACACCGTAGACCTTGGCCACGGCTCCGGCTTTCAAGCCACGGAAGGTCACCTCGTCGCCGTCGATGTTCACCTGTACCTCACGTTCACCAGGCTGTAGCTCTATGCCGGTAGCCGACACTTGCTCGTAGGTGTAACGCAGCACGTCCTTACGCGAATAGGTGACCGTGGTCTTGTTGGTACGGATGACCAACTTGTCGTTAGAGAAGGTGGTGATGGGTGCATGGTGCAGGTCGTAGGTCACCTTCTCGCCCGACTTCTTCCAGACAACGAGACGCGGACCGCTGCCTGCAGGGCCAGGCGTGTCGTTGTAGGTCTCACCAGCTGTGGGCGGGGCGAAGATATAGGCTTTGCGCTGGGCATCGGTGTTGTCATTGATGCTGCCACCCGTGCAAGCCAGACGCCCGTCGCTCGTCAGCGTCCAAGAGGCTGTCTGCAGATTGTGACTGAAGCCCGATGCGGAGGCAATGGTCCATGCTCCCTCGAAGCTCAGGCTGATGATGTGTACCGACTGGTTGGTGTTCGTGCCACTGGTGCCAATGATGTAGATTTCCTCCTTGGCCTTGTTGATAAACACGCCGCCGCGCCAGGCAATGGTTGCACCCGTGGAGGACTTCACAGGAAGGTCAACACCGATGTCGTAAATATCATCGCCATCATAGACATAGAGCACAGGCTTCCCGTTGCGACTGCAAAGTATCATATAGTAGTTCACGCCCTCTTGAGTCATCTGGTAGTTAGTCGTACGGACATCATCGGTCAGAGCCATAGGCGAGAAAGTCGACGGGAAGCCGTAGAGACTGGCTTGGTTTGTTGCTGGATTGTAGCTTACTCCTACAAAGTACTTGGTACCGTCGTAGTCGGTGTAGAGGCCTGTGCTCTGACCCTTGGTGTCGTAAGATGACAAGACGATGAGATTGCCGTCTTGATCGGTCAGCATATAGGGATTGGAGTGTCCATTCATCGCACCCACGGAAGAGAACTTGGAACCATTGTAACAGTCAATGACGGTATCGTCGGCATACCAGTTACCGCTGACGTACACTTTCCCGTTCAGGTTGATGGCCTTGGCCTCGGCTCGCGCTACGGAGAGGTTGGGGCCAGCACTGAACAGATTGGTCTTGGGGTCGTAGATGTCGGTGAAGCGGCTTTGTCCCACGCCGTTGTTCGACGAGAAGCCACCACCTACCATCACGCGTCCATCGTTGAGTTCCACGGAGAAAGCGCCGTCGTGGGGAGAAGCAATGTCGATGCTCTGCCATTTGCCGTTCCGATAGATCTCAGCCGTGTTGGTCAGTGCGAAGCCTGTGGTGCGGCCACCCACCACAACAATGCCATTGCCCGAAGGGAAAGACTGGTGAGACAGGCGCGGCGTCTTCATGTCGGGAAGCTGCTCGTACCTCAATGTCGACACAACGCCCTTGCCTTCCTCACTGGCGCGGGTGACGTGACGCAAGCGCTTACCTTTTATTTCCTTGATAAGATGGATTTCTTTCCGAATGCCATCGGCGGCCTTGTTGACGCGATGCTCGGCTGCCAGCGTTGCAACCGAACTGGCCGTTATCGCTATGAGTAATAGTAGTATCTTCTTCATACGATGTGGGTTTAGTGGTTAATAAAAACAGGAATGGTATGTTCCTTCTTTTAGGTTTATGGCGCAAAGATAACACAAAAAAACGGGAAAAGCAACACTTTTACAGAAAAGTTTGTAACTTTGCGGGCGAACTATCATTATTATATATATAAGGTTCGCGCATAAGAAAGATTGAAGTAGTTTTCATTGACAACATCATGGAGGATTTGAAAGAGAATTACAGGCAATTCAGGAAGTGGCAGCAGCAGCCTTACCAGGTGGCACCGCTGTCGGAAACGGAACGCGACTGCCCCACCTGCGGCACACATTTCACGGGCAACTACTGTCCGCGTTGCGGACAGTCATCGCGCATAGGCCGTTATTCGTTTAAGAAGGCTTTCCTGCTGTTCCTCGACGTGTGGGGCTTGGGCAATCGCGGTATGTTCCGCACGCTGCGCGACCTGATACTGAGGCCGGGCTACATGATTCGCGACTATCTGCAAGGCATGCAGATGGCCTATTTCCCGCCGTTCAAGATGTTCTTCCTGCTCGTGGCGTTGGGGTTCCTCGTGGAGACCAGCCTGAACATCCGTCATGAGAACCGTTACGAGATAGTGCAGTTCCAGGTGGAAGAAAGCATTAACAAAGCTTTCTTAGGAGACGAAGCAGAAGACCAGAAGCTGACTGCCAGCGTGTCGGCACTTTGTAACGTATTAAGTATCCTGTGAACAGAATGGCCAGGTCCTTTTCTCCTATTCTGACATTTTCACTACAGCTTACTATCAAGAACTGTTAGAATGGTATGCAGATTGGTTGGAGGAACGGACTCAGACAAGTATTGATGAGTTACAACAGCCCCAATCAACCAATACATCTTCTCATCTTTTCGACCTCCAGGGTCGTCGCATCCAGGGCGAACCGCAAAAGAAGGGCGTCTATATCCGCGGTGGCAGGAAGTACGTGAGGCCGTAGAGAACCCCGGCCTTGCAGACGCTGAACCTTTAGCTTTAAAGAAACGCATATGATCACGGGAACGGTTCCGAATCAAAAAAAATGGGAACCGTTCCCGTGTTCTGAGTTATCTCAGGAGGGGCAAAAGAGTGAAAAGGTGAAGAAGTGAAAAGGAGAAGGAATGAAGAGTTAGTTCACCTTGCCACTCTCGCTTATCCGCTTACGTTCTCTCTGCCGTTAACATCCCTAGTGAACCGAGGAGAGAACGGGAGTGAACGAGGTTCAGTGCCTGAGCGGATTCGCATAAGATACTATTTGGAATAAACGGTGTCTGCCAAACAGCTTGATTCCATGTCACGGCAGGTTTGTTAGCCTCTGTAACGAACTCAACTTGTGCAAGTAAGAAACAGCCTGAAGGGTCAGCAAACTGTAAGCCCAAGGCGTTGCCTTGAGCTTGCGGCTGCTGACCCTTCAAGGGCACAATTGCGAAAGTCAAATTATTTTACTTTCTTTTTGCTATGAAAAAGGGAAAGTGGCATAACTGCCCCAAAAACGCGAGTTAACTCGATCAGTCGTTTGAGTTAACTCGATTGATTGTTTGAGTTAACTCAATTAATCGAATGAGTTAACTGGATTGATAATAACCATTTCCGGGCCTTCCCGATTTGTCAAGAATTCCGATTCCTATTCAAATCCAAATTGAAGAAGTGGCAAGAAGAAAAACAGCGAAGAAATTGGGTGTTTCGCTCGCTTATTCGTACCTCTGAGCTATGCTCGAGGGTACTCCCGCTGACCACAGTCTTCCTCAAACGCGACTCGGCCATTCAAACATATTTGATGGCACTCGCTGCTTTTTCGGTTCGAAAACACTCAAATAAATTTGGTGTTTTGCTCGCTTATTCGTACCTCTGAGCTATGCTCGAAGGTACTCCCGCTCGAAAACACTCAAATAAATTTGGTGTTTTGCTCGCTTATTCGTACCTTTGCAGTCAACTTTTCGGCTGACCGAAAGCAGAGGCGTTTTATAACATCTTGCAGGGGTTAGTTATATAGAAGATTGTAATTTAGATTATTTTCAGAAAGGAGAGACAGACAATGAATGATGACAAACGTATAGTCCGTTTCGACTGGGCCGTGAAGCGTATGCTGCGTGACAAGGCGAATTTCGGTGTGCTGGAGGGCCTGATGAAGGTGCTCATCGGCGAGGACCTTCGCATAGACGAGATCCTTGAGAGCGAATCAAACCAGGATGGCTTCGACGACAAGTTCAACCGTGTGGACATCAAGGCGAAGAACAGTCGTGGCGACATCATCATCGTGGAGGTGCAGCTCACCCGTGAACTGTATTACCTGGAGCGTATTCTCTATGGTGTCTCGAA
>JAEEGK010015730.1_pt1 | contig 16718 bp, 13 predicted proteins | sample 8958771 | NCBI WGS metagenome assembly JAEEGK01 (sample SAMN16246547, study PRJNA631951) | gut metagenome | biome: gut microbiome; feature: rumen; material: SC-attached | host: Bos | place: Iran: Karaj | collected 2018-10 | reverse complement strand
GAGGTCAACGGGCGGCTCGGTACGGATATCTCCGGCGCGACAATGAAGGAAATCCTTGAAAGCCTCGGCTTCGTCGTCGAGGGCAAGGGGGCGGACGCTTATCGCGCCGTCGTTCCGAGCTGGCGCGGCGACGTGTTCTGCATGGAGGATATTTCCGAGGAGATCGCGCGCATTCACGGCTTCGATCATATCCCTTCCACGACGCCGCAGGGAGCGGTAATGGAAGCGCGTCAGAGCGCGCGGCAGGCGTTCTCGGATAAAATCCGACGCGTCCTCGCGTCTCTCGGCATGGACGAGGCCCGTTCCTTTGCGTTCACGCACCCGACGATGTTCGACAAGCTGAACGTGCCGGAGGACAGCGAGCTTCGCCGTGCGATTCCGATAATGAATCCGCTGACGGACGAATATCCGCTGGTTCGCACGACGCTGTTGACGAATCTCTTCGAGAACGCGGTGCGCAACTTCTCGCGCAAGAACGAGGACGTCCGGCTCTTTGAGATTGCCCCGGTCTTTTTGCCGAAGGCGCTTCCTGTGACGGAACAGCCGGATGAGGTCCTGAAATTGGCGGGCATTTTGACCGGACGGCGGACGCCTGTGGGCTGGGGCCAGGACAATGCGGCCATCGACTTTTACGACGCCAAGGGCGTCGTGGAGCAGCTTTTCGCGGCGCTTTCGGTTTCCCGTTATACCGTTGAGCCGGGCGAGCATTTTGCGCTGCATCCGGGCAAAACGGCGGTGTTCAAAAAAGGCAAGGACGTGCTGGCGGTGGTCGGCGAGGTGCATCCGGCGGTGCAGGAAGCCTTCGGCGTCTCGAAAAAGCTGTACGTCTTCGAGATGGACGTGGCGACGCTTCTGGCGAACGCGGCGAAGAACTTCACGTCCCAGTCGCTGCCGAAATATCCGGGCGTTTCCCGCGACCTTGCGCTGATTGTCCCGCAGGAGACCAACGCGGCGGATGTGGAGCGTACGATCAAGAAGAATGCGGGGCCGTATTTCAAGGACGTCACGTTGTTTGACCTTTATACGGGAAAACCCATCGACGATGGCAAGAAGAGCCTCGCCTTCGCGCTGCATTTCCAGTCCGGCGAAAAGACGCTGACGGACGAGGAAGTCGACGCGGCCGTTGGTAAGATTGTAGAGGCGGCGGGGACGGAGTTCGGAGCGACGCTTCGGATGTGATATTTCTATTATAAGGAGAGGTACTATGGACCAAAAGATTGTCGTTGAGATTTTCGGCGAGTCGTATCCGCTGAAAACGGATCGAGACCCCGAGTACCTCAAGAAGCTTGCGTCTTTTGTCGACCGGGAGATGAGAGCCGTCGCGCAGCGGGGGAATTTTTCCGGCGCGCGGGTAGGGACGTTGGCCGCCTTGAAGTTCGCCGACGAATATTTCCAGATTAAGCGGGATTTTGAGGAGCTGGCGGAGCTGGTAAGGAAGAAATAGCGCGCCCGCACAAGGCTTTGACAGGATATTGCCGAGCCGGGGATTTCATGTTATAGTGTAGGCGGATTGCTGTAGGCGGAGTGTTTTTTCGGTCTAATTACCTATGGCTATGTGCGGGGGGATCGCATGTTCAATTTTCAGCATAAAAATACGGAGTTTTTCGATCACTTTGTCGAGAGCGCCAATTGTTTTTACAAGGGCGCGTTGATGCTCGACGAGGTCATGTTGGATTATACGCAGGCAGCGGACAAGATGAAGGCCATCATTGATTTGGAGCACGAGGCGGACGCCATTAACGACCAGATCATTGACGAGCTGAACCAGACCTTCATCACGCCCATTGACCGCGAGGATATTTTCGCGCTGGCGAACGGCCTCGACGACGGGGTCGATTATTTGCAGACGACGCTGCAGCGGATTGTCATTTATCGTACGGGGCAGGCGAAGGCGGGCGTCGTTTCCATGACGAAGCTGCTCTTGGAGTCGACCAGCGAGCTCATCAAGGCTTTCGAGTTTTTGAAGGACATCAAGAAGAATCGCGAACTCATTTTGGAGTCTACGCATAAGATCGGCAAGCTGGAAAGCGAGGGCGACCGCGTGTATCGACAGGAGATAGCCTTCCTTTTCGACAATGTGAAAGACCCCATCGAGCTCATAAAGTGGAAAGACATCTTGGAAAATCTGGAGGACACGCTGGATCATTGCGAAGACGTTTCGGATATGATTCGCGGCGTGGTCATGAAATATGCCTGAGCTTCAGTATATGATCTTCACGGTCATCGGCCTCGCGCTGCTGTTTGATTTCATCAACGGCTTCCATGACACGGCGAACGCGATCGCGACTTCCGTTTCGACACGGGCGATTGCGCCGAGGAACGCGATCCTGATGGCGGCCGTGCTGAATTTTCTCGGCGCGATGTATTCCACGGGCGTGGCGAAAACCATCGGCGGCGATATCGTCAGTTCGGCGATGCACGTGGATGAGCACGTCCTGATTGCCGCGCTCGTCAGCGCGGTCTTTTGGAATCTTTTTACCTGGAAGCTGGCGCTGCCGTCCAGCTCGTCCCACGCCATGGTGGGCGGCGTTATCGGCGCGGTGCTTGTTTCCACCGGCGTCGTGGGACTGAATCTCAACGGTATCGGGAAAATCATTCTTTCGTTGATTCTCTCGCCGCTGATTGCCATTATCACGGGCTACTTTGTCATGCATCTGCTCTATTTCGTGTTCGGAGGCTCGTCGCCGTATATCGTCAACGGGCGCTTCAAAAGGATGCAGATCGTTTCGGCGGCGATGATGGCCTTTTCCCACGGCTCCAACGACGCCCAGAAGTCCATGGGTATTATCACGCTGGCGCTCCTTTCCGGCGGCTACATCAGCGAATTTGAGGTGCCGACGGTTGTGAAACTGCTGGCGGCGACGGCGATGGCCATCGGTACGGCGATGGGCGGCTGGAGCATCATCAAGACCATCGGCGGCAAGATTTTCAAATTGGAACCGATCAGCGGCTTCGCGGCGGACCTCAATTCGTCCCTCGTCATTTTTTCCGCGACGATGCTGCATCTTCCGGTCAGCACGACGCACGTCGTTTCCGGCTCCATCATGGGCGTCGGCACGGCGAAGCGGATTCGTGCGGTGCGGTGGGGCGTCGCGCAGCAGATGCTGGTGGCCTGGGTGCTGACGATACCCTGCACGGCATTGATCGGGTCGCTGATCTATCAGGTCGCGCTTTGGATTTTTTAGTTTTGGATGAGGTGGTTATGCTTGGAAGGGCGAAGGCTTTTCCGGGCTTTTTTATTTTGGCAGATTCTTGGATAAGGGAGAGCGGGAAACCATGAAGAAGACTTTGCGGGAGCTGGCGGCGGGACAGGAAAAAGGAAATGATATCATCGTCGCCGCGGTAGTTGATGGGGTAATGAAAAACCTCGGCGAGACGGTGGACGAGGAAAAACAGCCGGTATGGGTCAGGTTGTCGAGCGCGGAGGGCGAGCGGATTTATCGCCGCTCGGTGCTGTTCCTTGCCATCGTTGCCCTGCGTGAGTTGTATGGCGCGGCGAACGCGGAGCTGATCGTGCGCGCTTCGCTGCACGGCAGCCTTTATTGCGACTTGGAAATTCCGGGCGGATTGACGGACGGAGCCGTTTCGGCGATTGAGGTGCAGATGCGGGCCATCGTGGCGGAGGATCGCGAGATCGGCCGCCGCGTCATGCCGAAGGACGAGGCGGTGCGTTTCTTCAAAGAGGCGCGGCGGATTCCGAAGGCGAATCTTTTGAGCGCGCTGCCGGATCAGGAGATCGTGCTCTCCACTTGCGGCGAACAGTGCGACGACCTGTACGGCGTTATGCTGGACAGGACGGGGGAGCTGGGGCGCTTCGATCTGATGCGCGCAAAACCCGGCGTGCTTCTGCGGACGCCGAGGGGCGGCAATGGGCTCGAACTTTCCAAGCCGATAGAGCAGCCGAAATTTGCGCAGACGCTGAGGGAATCGAAGCATTGGGCGAAAATCCTGCAATGCGAATACCTGCCCGATCTCAACCGCTGCATCCAGTATGGACAGACGGGCAATCTGATTCGCGTTTCCGAAGCGCTGCATGAGAAAAAGATAGCCGAGATTGCCGACCAAATCACGGCGGGCATAAAAAAAGCCCGGCTCGTGATGATTGCCGGTCCGTCTTCTTCAGGAAAGACTTCGTTTGCCCAGCGGTTGAAGGTGCAGCTTCGCGTGAACGGCCTGATGCCCGTCTCCATCTCTTTGGACGATTACTTTGTGAATCGGGTGGAAACGCCGTTGACGCCGGAGGGCGCCTATGATTATGAATCGCTGCACGCCCTGAACGTGGATCTGTTCAATAAGGACCTCGTTGCGCTGATGCAGGGCAAGGAAGTCGTGCTGCCGCGGTACGATTTCGTCACGGGAGAGCGAAACGACGGGGCGGGGCCGCGACTTTCCATCGCGCCGGAGCAGCCGATTATCGTCGAGGGCATTCACGGACTGAACGAGGAACTGACCCACGCCGTACCGCGCGACGAGAAATTCAAGATTTACGTCAGCGCGCTGACGCAGCTCAATATCGACATGCACAACCGCATTCCGACCACCGACGCGCGCTTTGTGCGCCGCCTCGTGCGCGATTATCAGTTCCGCGCCTCCAGCGCGCTGAAGACCCTGCGCCAATGGCCGGACGTCAGGAAGGGCGAGGATAAGAATATTTTCCCGTATCAGGAAGACGCCGACGCCGTTTTCAATTCCGCGCTGATCTATGAGCTTGCCGTGCTCCGAAAATACGCGCTGCCGCTCTTGCAGGCTGTGCGGCCGGAGGAAGTCGGTCATGCCGCGGCGCAGGAAATCTTGCGGTTCCTCTCGTTGTTCGGGAACATCGATGACGAAAGCGACATTCCGAACAATTCTATTTTGCGCGAGTTTATCGGAAAGTCCTGCTTCTTTACCAGCAGCGGGGATTTGAAGGAATAAGCCATGAAAAAGATAAGGATTACCGTCATGCGGAAAGTTTGCCATCAGGACCTGATGGACAAATACGAAAATCCCATCGAGCACGCCTGCGATATGGAAGAAAGGCAGGTCTTCGTCGCGAACGGGTGGCGGCGTCCCGAAGGTTTTTGCGAAAGCGCGTGGGAAACTTTGTCGCCTTTCGTTTTAGCACTCTCCCATGGCGCGGAAGATTTTTACGACGGGTGGATGAAAAACAAAAGATCCGCGATGCTCTCCTGCAACGACGGCTTCCGTCCCGTTAGCTTCCTCGTGGAAGCAATGGACGAAGACGCGGAAGGGTAAGCGGCAATAAGAAAGCTCCCTGTATGCCGAAAAGACGGCGTACAGGGAGCTTTTTATGCGATTCTTACATTCTTCCTTTGCTCTTGAAGAATTCTTCCGCGACCTGCGGGAACAGAGCGTAGGACAGGACGTCCTCTTCCGGCGCGTTGGCGTAGCCTTTGCCCGCAAGCTGCTCCTTGAACTGGGCGACGGTCTTTTCCTTCGCGTCCTCTTTCGCGCAGTCGTCGATAATCTGATCCTCGGGAATGTGCAGCGTATTGATAAGGAAATCGCGGTCGATGGGCTTCGGTGTGCGTCCGAACTTGCCGCGGGCGAGATCCTTGACTTCCTTCGGCACCGTCTTATAGCGTTGTCCCATCATCACATTCATCGTGGCCATTGAGCCGACGATCTGGCTGGACGGCGTGACCAGCGGCGGGAAGCCGAGGTCGGCGCGGACGCGGGGCATTTCGTCGAGGAGGTCTTGGTATTTGTCCTCCATGCCCATTTCTTTGAGCTGGTTCGCCAGATTGGAGAGCATGCCGCCCGGAATCTGGAAGTCGAGGACGTTCGGGTTCACGTCGAAATAACCTTTAAGGTCGAATTCCTTGATCAGATCCTGCTTGACCTTCGTGAAATGCTTGGAAATCGGAATCAGCTTCTGACGGTCAAGGCCGGTATCGCGTTCGGTGCCCACCAGCGTCTCTATCATCGTCTCGGTGCAGGGCTGGGACGTGTCGTTGGAGAATGGCGCCAGCGCGCAGTCGATGATGTCCACTCCTGCCTCGACGGCTTTCAGGTATGCCATCGAGCCGAAGCCGCTGGTGTAGTGAGTGTGCAGCTCGATGGGAACGGAAACGGCGGCCTTCAGCTTTTTCACAAGGTCTTCCGCGACGTAGGGCTTCAACAGGCCGGACATATCCTTGATGCAGACGGAATGGCATCCCATTTCCTGCAATTTTTTCGCCAGTTCCACGAAGGTTTCGTTCGTGTGGTAGGGGCTGATGGTGTAAACGAGGCAGCCTTGGACGTGCGGCTTTTCGGGGCACTTCAAAGCCTCGTCGATAGCCGTGGTCAGGTTGCGGATGTCGTTCAGCGCGTCGAAAATGCGGAAGACCGCGACGCCGTGCTTTGACGCCTGCCGCACGAAAGCGCGCACCACGTCGTCGGAGTAATGGTTATAGCCCAGAAGGTTCTGGCCGCGCAAGAGCATTTGGATCGGCGTCTTTTTCAAATGCTGCTTCAGCGTGTCGAGACGCTCCCACGGATCCTCGCCGAGGAAGCGCAGGCAGGAGTCAAAAGTCGCGCCGCCCCACGCCTCTAAAGCGTTGTAGCCGATGGCGTCCAGCGCCTCCAGCTGAGGCACCATTTGCTCGATGCGCATACGAGTCGCACAAAGCGACTGGTGCGCGTCGCGCAGGATCGTTTCCGTGATTTTTACGGGATTGTTTGCCATGTCTTTTCGCTCCTTCATCTTTTTGCATCAGTTTGCGGAAAAGGAAAATGCCGTTCCCGCAAGCGTCTGTTGTATAATGTCTTTTCTATAGTATAGGAAAATGCGTTTCCGTTGTCAATCGCGGGAGGATAAATCAAGCGGCTTTGCGAGCTCTTCCTTGACATGCTCCTTGTACGCGGCGAGGAGCTTTTTCGTGATTGCGCCGGGCGTGCCGTCGGCAATCGCTTCGCGGTCGATCATCGTCACCGGCACGATTTCGTCGGCGGTGTTGGTAAAGAAAGCTTCTTCCGCGCCCTTGACGAAATCGGGCGTCAGCGTCTTTTCCACGACGGTGAGGCCCAGAGCGGGCGCAAGCTTTTCCTTGATAATCGTGCGCGTGATGCCGTTCAAAATCATTTCGTTGGCCGGGTGCGTCCAGAGCACCTCGTCCTTCACGACGAAGAAATTGGCGTCGTCGCCTTCGGTGACGGTGTTCTTCTCCTTGCGGAAGAACAGGGCCTTCTTTGCGTTCTTCTTCCGCGCTTCCTCGGCGGCGAGAACGCTGCCTAATAGGTTCAGCGAGGCGATGTCGCAGCGCAGCCAGCGGATATCCTCGACCAGTGCGGCGCGGATTCCGTTTTCCTGCCAGTCCGTATGGATCGGCACGTCGCGGATTATGATGCTAAGATGGGGCAGGTTGATTTTCGGCGGCAGATACGAGCGAGGCGAGGTGCCGCGCGTGAGCTGGAAATAGATAATCCCTTCCCGTATCTCCGTTTTCTCGATCAGTTCGCCGAAAACGCCGACCAATTCCGCGTCGGCGTCGGTGATGGGAATCGCCAGCTCGCGCATCGAGCGGCGGTAGCGGTCCAAATGCTCCACAAGGGCGAAGCACTTGCCGTCGTAAACGCGGAGCGTCTCAAATACGCCGTCGCCGAACTGTAAGCCGCGATCCTCCAGATGGACGGCATAGGTGTCCAACGGCAAGAATGCGCCGTCATAGTAAGCAAGTTCTTTCAAAACAGAAGACCTCCCTAAAGTAATGTAACTATTATAAAAGAAATTTTATCTAAATACAATTCTTTCTTTGACAAGCGGGGATTTTTCGGGATATAATATTCTTTAACGAAAACAGAACGGTCAATTCTTTTTAGTTATTCTTTAATTGTTGAACGGTTCGGATTTCATCAAGGTTCCCTTTTCAGTCAAGAAAAAATGGAGGTGTTGTTTTTTTGTCGAAAGGACAACAAAAGTTGCAGGTCATTCCCCTGGGCGGCTTGGGGGAGATCGGCAAAAATATGACGGTCATCCGCGTGGACGACGAGATTCTGCTGATAGACGCAGGATTGATGTTCCCCGAGGATGACATGCTGGGCATTGACCTCGTGATTCCCGACATCACGTATCTGATCGAGAATCGCGAAAAGGTCAAGGCTATTGTTCTCACGCACGGGCATGAGGACCATATCGGCGCGCTTCCGTACGTGCTGCAGCAGATCGACGTGCCGGTCTACGGCACGCGCCTGACGCTGGGCATTCTGTCGGGGCGGCTGAAGGAACACAGCGTGAGCTGCGAGAAGCTTCGTCCCGTCGCGGCGGGAGACGTGATCAACGTCGGCTGTTTCAGCGTCGGATTCATTCGCGTCAATCACAGCATACCCGACGCGGTGGGGCTTTCCATCCGCACGCCGGTGGGTATGATCGTTCACACCGGCGACTACAAACTGGATTATACGCCGATTGACGGACAAATGACGGATTTTCGCCGCTTCTCCGATCTCGGCAATCGCGGCGTATTGCTTATGATGGCGGACAGCACGAACGCGGAGCGCGAAGGGCATACGCCCAGCGAGCGCACGGTGGGCGCGGCTTTTGACAAAGCGTTCCACAACGCGAAGCAGCGCATCATCGTCGCCACCTTTTCCTCAAACGTCCACCGCATCCAGCAGGTCATCGACACGGCGGTGCGCTATAAGCGGAAAGTCGCCGTATTGGGCCGCAGCATGGTCAACGTGGTCACGATTTCACTGGAGCTTGGCTATATCACCGCGCCGGAAGGCACGATTATCGACATCGACGAGATCAATTTCTACTCGGCGAATCAGGTGGTCATCATCACCACGGGCAGCCAGGGGGAGCCGATGTCGGCGCTGACGCGCATGGCAGTGGGCGAGCACCGCAAGGTGACCATCGTTCCCGGCGATACGATCATTATCTCGGCGACGCCGATTCCCGGCAATGAAAAGCTCGTGTCGAAAACCATCGATCATCTGTTGAAGCTCGGCGCAAACGTCGTTTACGGGCGGAGCGAGGGTATCCACGTTTCCGGTCACGCGAGCCAGGAAGAAATCAAGCTGATGCACAATCTGGTGCGTCCGAAATTCTTCATTCCGGTGCACGGCGAGTACCGCCATCTGATAAAGCACGCGAAACTGGCCCGGGATCTCGGCATGCCGAAGGAGAATATCTTCATCGGCGAGAACGGGCAGATATTTGAGTTTACCCACGATACGGGCACCGTGGCCGGAAAAGTCACGGCGGGCCGCGTGCTGGTGGACGGCCTCGGCGTGGGCGACGTAGGAAATATCGTGCTTCGCGACAGGCGGCAGCTTTCGCAGGACGGCATTTTGATTATCGTTTTGACGATGAACAAGGAGACCGGCGAGGTCGTATCGGGACCGGATATCGTATCCCGCGGTTTCGTCTATGTGCGCGAGTCCGAGGAACTGATGGACGAGGCGAGGGAGCGCGTCGAGCAGGCGCTCGACCGTTGCCGGGACGAGCATGTCGTCGAGTGGGGAGCAATCAAGTCGAATATCCGCGACGCCCTCGGGCGTTACCTGTATGACAAGACGCGCCGCCGCCCGATGATTCTGCCGATAATCATGGAGATCTAAGAAAAGGATAACCCGCAGAGAGTTTTCTTTGCGGGTTATTTTTTGTTTCATAGTGGATTTCAGATATAGATAGAGTGCGATTGAAAAATAAAATAAGAAAATGATAAAATAATAGAAACATCACTACATAGGCAAGTGAATGACGGATATTCTTTAAGGAGGCGGTTGACATCATGAGTGATTACGAAGACTGCTTTTCTTTTTCTGTTGAAAACAGTCAACGTCTGCTTGAATTGAAAATTGTAGTTTCCGGACGGCCCCCAGCTCTTTGTGCACAAGTCCACAAGATGAGTGATAACACTTTCATGATGTATTGGAATATGGGACTGTCAACCACCGATTTCTTTCGCAAGATCAAAGATTATTATTACTCCAAGATGGGCGAAAAGCTAAAAACTAAAACTTTAAAGCAGATAATGCAGGATGAGGATTTTATTCGATATATAAAGCAATTCACACCAGCGCATAGGAAAAAATTAAGCAGGAATGATATGAATATAATTGATGCGGTTATTAATGCGGATTGGGGAGCCTCATGTATCGCAAATAACGGTGGGCTTGACGGCCATAGCTATTATCTGAAGATTGATGGCGACAGGCCGAGAGAATATGAAACGTGGTGCACTATTCCTTCAGAATGGTCGGCATTGATACCGTTGATAAAACTTATTGTCGATGATATAGTCAAAATCGAAGATAAATACAGAGAGTTCTATATGCCAGTGAGAACAGTGAAATATTCTACAGAAATTGCGCCCGCAGATTTTGAAATACCTATGGAAATGAAAGAAATAGAATGATCTCCTATTCCAATAATGAATTTAAACTGTTGGAGTTGATTTTCCATGGATACAATCGACTTGCTGGTTAATACCGTTACCGCCGCTTATGAAACTTGGCGGTCAGACCCGAATGGGCGTCATCGCTCATGGGAACATTGCTATAAAAACTTCCATGATGCAAGACATCAGAAATCTCCCAATTCCGATTATCTGAGTCTACAGCTGGCGTTTTATCTTGCCAGTTGGGGGATGTATAGAGGGTCATCCTTCCTGCTGCAAAAAGACTATCGGATCCATATCCCGATTGTCGAGGAAATTTTAGAGCCACAATATGACTGTCTCTTCGGGATTGAGTGCGTTGCATTGGAAAGGCAAGAAGTCCAAGAACTTCTAAAGAAACTGGAAATCGCCATAGAAAATCATTATGATGGAATTCGTAGGGGCACGAAAGGCCCTCATCTCAAGTATGGGTTGTCAACGACGTTAATCACAAAGATTCTGATGGGGACACTCGGCTGCGTTCCAGCCTATGACAGATATTTTGTAGATGGAATTAAAAGCCAACATGTGACAACAGGAAATTACAGTATCAAGTCTCTGCTTGGACTGGTAGACTTTTATAAACGCAATCATGTCAAACTGGAAGCGACAAGAAAACAGCTAAAGGCTTACGACCTTTTATATCCGCAAATGAAGCTCTTGGATGTTGGTTTTTGGTTGATTGGTGTTAACAAAGACATGGAAAGTAATACTGACAAGAAATGAAATGCGGAATGAGTATGCTATAATATACAAAGATATGGGTCACGGTGGCATTTGTTCAGTGGTTCCTTAAGATTTTTGTTTGGAGGGATCGTCATGAAAAGAAAAATGGCGCGATTATTGGCCGCGTCCGTCCTTTGCGCCCAGTGTTCCTTTGGCGCGGCGTACGGGTACGCCGCCAATGCGGAGGCTGCGGGCGCGGATGCTCCCATCGGTGGGGATTTGTTCGTAAACCGTATTTCCGCAGAAGATCGGCAAATTATTGAGGCGGTAACGGACAATTTCATGCTCTTGACAAAGGTGCCGCGTCCTTCGGGTTACATGGAGAAAATCAGCCCGTTTCTCTTGAACTGGGCACGGGAACAGGGTTTTGACCCCGTGCAGGACGAGGCGTTGAACATCATCTTCGACGTGCCGGCCACCGAGGGCATGGAGTCGCTTCCGCTTTGCGTATTGCAGGGACACATGGACATGGTTTGCGTCGGAGTGGACGGCAAACAATATGATCCTCAAAACGATCCGATTACGGTTATCCGCGACGACGTCGCGGGAACGCTGACGGCGGACGGCACGTCATTGGGCGCGGACGACGGCGCGGGCGTCGCTATCATCATGGCGGTGGCGCAGGGGCGTATGGCCCACGGACCGATTCGCGTCATCATCACCGTTACCGAAGAGACGACGATGTACGGCGTTCAGCATTTAGACAAAAAATATGTACAGGACGCCGCTTATCTGATAAACATCGACAGCGAGGAATCGGATATCGTAACGGTCAGCTCGGCGGCGGGCGCGAATGTGATCGTGACCTCCGACGTGAAGTCCCATGCGCCGGAAGGAGACGCGGCGGCGGTGATTACCTTGTCCGGCCTTACAGGGGGGCATTCGGGCATGGATATCGGAAAGGGACGCCTGAACGCCATCCGAGAGCTCGGAGACGCACTGACTGCCGCCGGCGTTTCCTATGAAGTCGCGTCCATATCCGGCGGTTCGGCAAATAACGCGATTCCCACCAAGGCGGACATCACCGTGGCCTTCGCGAAAAAAGACCGGGAGAAGTTCCGGGCCTATGTGTCGGCCATGAATGCTTCTTTACACAAGCAATATGCCGGCGTCGAAAACGGTCTGACCCTTTCCATGGCGGACTGCGCGCTGCCCAAGGCTGTCGTCGCAAAGGAGGACGTACGGCGGGCGAGGAAGTTCGCGGAGGAGATCATAAACGGCGTTTACACAATGTCCAAAGATTACGAGGGCCTTGTGGAAAGCTCCTCCAACCTTGGCGTCTTTTCCCTGTCGCCTGAAAAGGGGCTGTACGCCGCCACTTATGTCCGCAGCTCCCGCGGCGAGCTGCTCGAAACAATCAAGAAGCAGCAGATTGGAGTGGCGGAAAGCTGCGGCTTCGCGTGGAAGGAAGTCAGGATTTCGGACCCGTGGCCTTTCAATCCGGACAGTAAGTTGCTCGCTTTGACCAAACAGGTCTATCGGGAGCTGAACGGAAAGGACATCAAAGTGGAAGCGGTCCACGCGGGATTGGAATGCGGCGAATTTTCCATGATGAATCCCCGGCTCGACATCGTCAGCATCGGTCCCGACGTCGTGAACGTCCATTCTCCCGGCGAGACGCTTTATCTTGCGTCGATTCCGAAGACGTGGCGGCTGTTGGAAGGCTTGCTGCACGGGATTTCACAGGAACAGGAATGAGGGGCCGAATTGCGGCGCGGGGGCATAAAGGAAGGCCGCTCCCTCGGCGTTCCTAAAGACAGACGAATTTTTCCGGAGACCGTTCACTGCGGCCTCCGGTTTTTTTATGTCCGGTAGTAAATATGCGGTTTAGCGACGCTCGTTTATGCAAATGAAATTTTTGGAGTAGGAAAGTAGGAAAGTAAGAAAGTAGGAAAGTTGGAAAATCCTACCACAGAAATTTGGATATGGAATAGAAATTCATAAATTGCAGGGAAATTCCGGCGTTTGCATTTTTCACAAGAACGGAGAGGATGATTTCAATCGAAAAACAGTTTTAAAATGAAATATTTTTCGCAGAGCGTCAATTTTTTTCACGTTGAATTGTATATATATTGTATATATAGTGAGGGCAATTATTGCCGCCGGGGGCTGTCTGTGTTATAATTACCCTGTCGCAATGAAACCTGCGTTCATTTGAAAACAACGGAGATTTGATTATGAATGGCATGCAACGGATACTGCGAAACAAAATAGCGAATACGGTAAAAGGATTTTTGCACCCGGCTATGTCAAAGATGTTTGACACGGCCGGGTGTTTTTGTCAAAAAGATTTGTCATCGGCGCCTCTATGACATATAATTTATTGGGACAAATGCAATCAGGGCCAAGGGGGGAGAGGTCGTCATGAGCGTTTTTTCCGACCGCGTTGCCCGGCTCCGAAAGGAGCGTAAGCTGACGCAGATGGAATTGGCCGAGGCGTTGGAGTTTTCCCGACAGACCGTGTCGAACTGGGAAAAGGGAAAAATCGAGCCGAGCGTCGGCGTTCTCTTGAAAATCGCCGAATATTTCGGCATTACCACCGATTTCCTTTTGGGAAACGAAGCATACACGACCCAGTACGAGGGCAAATATAAGCAGGAAGGTTTTTATTGGGGCAGCAAGATCAATCGCCTTGCCCGTGAGGTGTTGCGGCTGATACCGCCGGAGAGGCCGCTTCGGCTTTTGGAAGTGGGCTGCGGCGAGGGGCAGGCGGCGGTGTTTTTTGCTCGGAACGGCTATCATGTGACCGCTTTCGATATCGCGGCCAGCGGGCTGGCAAAGGGGCGGAAACTCGCGAAGGCTGCGGGCGTTCATGTCGACTTCTTCCAGGTCGATCTTTTGCATCATGATCTCGTCAACGATTACGACGTTATTTATTCCACCGACGTGCTGGAATATGTGCCGCCGAAAAAACGGGAGCAGCTTCTCCGCTCGTTTCGCGATCACACGACGGTGGGGGGACTGAACGTCCTCGATACGTTCGTGGAGAAGAGTTTTATCGACGTCGCGCCGGACTGGGAACATAGTAAGGAGTTTTACTGGCAGACGGGCGAGCTGTTTTCCCACTACCGGGAAAATTGGAAATTCGAGCTGTGCGAGGAGACGATTTTCGATTGCGACAGCGGCGGGATGCCCCACCAGCATTGCATGGACATGATAATCGCCCGCAGGATGACATAGAGAGCATAGGGAATATTTATAGAAAGCAGACAAGAAAGGGAGTATTGAAGATGGGGAACAAGCGGAACCTTTTTATCGCGATCGCCGTTCTGGTTCTTGTTGTGGGCGGCTGGCTCTATTATCAAAGCGGGGAGCGCGCGGCGGCGCGGTCGGCGCATGAGCTGAAGCTGTCCGGCAACGTGGACATCCGCGAAGTGTCCTTGGCCTTCCGCGGCAGCGACCGCGTGGGCGAGCTGCTCGTCGAGGAAGGGGACGTGGTGAAGAAGGGGCAGGTCTTGGCGCGGCTCGAGACGAAGGAGCTGCTGCTGACGATGGCGAGGACGCGGGCCGATATTCAGGCGCAGGAGAGCGTCGTCGAGCTTCTGCATAACGGTACGCGCCCCGAGGAAATCCGCAAGGCGGAAGAAACCATGAACGCAGCGCGGGCAAACTCTGACTTCGCGCAGAGCGTCATGGTACGCCGCCAGCAGATTTACGACGAAGTGGAAGGCGTAAGCCGTCAGGAATTGGACAACGCTATTTCCCAAGCCGCTTCAGCGGCCGCGCAGACCGCCGCTGCCGAGCAAGCTTATGCCGAGGCCGTAGCCGGTCCCCGTGTCGAGGAAGTCGCGCAGGCGGAAGCGAAACTGGAATCCCTGCGTCAGGAATTGGCCCGGCAGGAATATCTTTTGAAGGAAACGGAACTCGTCGCCCCGTCGGACGGCGTGATCCGCTCCCGGCTATTAGAGGTCGGCGACATGGCGTCGCCGCAGATGGCCGTGTTCAAGCTCTCCCTGAACGACAAGAAATGGGTGCGGGCTTATATCCGCGAGACCGATCTCGGAAAAGTCCATGAAGGGCAAAAGGCGAAGGTCATCATCGACAGCTTCCCGAAGGACCCCATCGAGGGACAGGTGGGCTATATCTCCGGCACGGCGGAATTCACGCCGAAGACGGTGCAGACCGACGAGCTCCGCACCTCGCTCTTGTATGAGATTCGCGTGTACGTCACCGATTCGGACAACCGCCTCCGTCTCGGCATGCCCGCCACCGTCCGCGTGGCTCTCTGATATGAACGAAGAAACGATCGTCGAGGCGAAAGACCTCGTCAAAAAATTCGCGCCAAAGGGCGCGCCGCCAGTCACGGCGCTGAACGGCATCGAGCTTTCCCTGCAAACGGGCTGCCTGACCGCTATCATCGGGCCGGACGGCGCCGGAAAGACGACGCTGATGCGGCTGATCGCAGGGCTGCTTTCGCCCACTTCCGGCTCTCTCCGCGTTTTGGGCATGGAGGTACAGGGCCACGAGCAGGACGTCCAGAACCGGCTCAGCTATATGCCGCAAAAATTCGGTCTCTATGAAGACCTGTCCATCGCGGAGAATATGACGCTCTATGCCAATCTCCACGGCGTTCCGGAGGAAACGCGAAAGACCCGTTTTCCCCATCTTTTGGAAATGACGGGGCTGACGAAATTCACGGAACGGCTGGCGGGAAAACTTTCCGGCGGCATGAAGCAGAAGTTGGGGCTGGCCTGCACCCTCGTGCGTTCTCCCGACCTCTTGCTCTTGGACGAGCCGACGGTGGGCGTCGATCCGCTGTCCCGCCGGGAGCTTTGGGACATCCTGCAAAAGCTGTCCCGGGAGGAACGGCTTTCGATTTTCGTCAGCACCGCTTATATGGACGAGGCGGAGCTTTGCCGCCGCGTCTATGTGATGAACCACGGCCGCATCCTGGCCACCGGCTCCCCCGAGGAGCTGCGCGGGCTGGCCCGGGGCCGCTGCTATCGCATGACGCCTCCAGAGGGACTGCCGATGCGCGTCCTGCAGGGCGTCTTATTGGACGACCGGGAGGCCGTCGTGGATGCGGTGCCGGATCGCGGCACTGTCCATTTCATCCGGCGGGAAAACGCTACAGAGGATAAAATCAGCACCCTTGCGCCGTTCCCCTTCACGCCCTCCGAGGAACAGCTGGAGGACGGCTTCATGTGCCTGCTGCGCGAAGACGAGGAAAAGAACGCCGAAGGAACAACGGAGGCCCTCGATCTCGCGCCGCTCTCTCTCGAAGAAAGACATACTCTCGGCAACGACATTGACATCGAAGTCAAAGAGCTGGTGCGAAAATTCGGCGACTTCACCGCCGTGGACAAGACCTCGTTCGAGGTGCGGCATGGGGAGGTCTTCGGCCTTTTGGGGCCGAACGGAGCGGGCAAGACGACGACCTTTCGGATGCTCTGCGGCCTCTTGCCCCTGACCAGCGGCCATCTCAGCGTCGCCGGGGTGAATCTCCGGGATGCCCGCACGGAGGCTCGCGCCAATATCGGCTATGTGGCCCAGAAATTCTCCCTGTACGGGAATCTCACCGTGGAGCAAAACCTGTCCTTTTTCGGCGGCACTTACGGTCTTTCCCGGAAAGATATCGCGCAGCGGCTGGAAGAAACGCTGCAGGAGTTTCATTTGGAAGAATAT
>JAEEGK010015729.1_pt1 | contig 16719 bp, 11 predicted proteins | sample 8958771 | NCBI WGS metagenome assembly JAEEGK01 (sample SAMN16246547, study PRJNA631951) | gut metagenome | biome: gut microbiome; feature: rumen; material: SC-attached | host: Bos | place: Iran: Karaj | collected 2018-10 | reverse complement strand
AATAATAATAAATTTAATAAAAACATTAATAATAATATTGATATTAATAAAAAATATAATAATAATAATAATACAATTATAGAAAAAAATAAAAGAAAAAAAAATCGTATAAATTCTCAATCATCTAGTTTAAATAGCATTGAAAATTCAAATAAAATAAGTGAATTAAGTGAAGATAGTTTATCTACCGATAATTATCGATATTTAAAAGGACTTCACATTGATGAATCAAATTTTCAATCACCAATAATAAACAAAATAAATATTTTTATGTCTAAGAAAAAAAATAAAAATAACAATGAAAACGAAAATAAAAACAATATTAAAAACATTGGTTCAATGACAAATTTAAGTATTTTAAGTCCAATAAAAAGTGAAAAATCAAATAGTAATAATATTTCACCTAAATCTTCAAATAATATTAATTGCAATAATAATGAAAATAATATTCATAATAATATTAATTATAATTCAGATTCTAATTGTTTCAGTGATGAAACAAACGAACATCCTTTTGCTATTAATAAAAATTTTCTTCAAAATCGCTATCCAATTCCAAAAAAAGAATTTAAACCTGATTATGAAGAAATTCATTCAATTATTAATGAAAATAATAATAATAATAATAAAAATAATATAATTTTAAATTATTTATTAAATCTTCAACCTTTTTCTTCAAAATTATACAAAACTTTGGCTAATTTTAAAGATATTTTTGAACTTTTTATAAAAAATGTTTCTCAAAATTATAATTCAGAAGTTTTTGATAATAATAGTATTATATTTAAATATGGTGATGATGCGGATAAATTTTATATTATTCATCATGGAAAAGTTGATTTAATTTTTCCTTTTATTGATAATATTGAAATGTCAATGGATGAATATTTTATTTATTTAATGAAATTAAGAATTTATGATGAATTCGAAATTATTAATGAAGTTTTACTTATAAATCAAGGAGTTTTTATGGAAGATTCTAATGAAAATTTTTCTTTTGATGATTGGATTATTACAGCGTTTAATACTTTATTAAAAATTAAATTTGATCCGAGTTTTTTAAATAAAGATGTTAAAAAGAAAAAAAATAATAATAAAAATAAAAATAGTAGCAATAATAATAATAAAAGTAATAATAATAATAATAATAAAAATAGTAATAAAAATAGTAGTAAAAGCAACAATAAAAGCAATAGTAAAAAAAATAGTAATAATAATAGTATGATTAATAGTAAAAGTAATAATAGAAATAGTAGTTTAAATTCATTATTTAATAGTTATAAAAATAGTAGTATGAAAAATAGTAATAATAATAGTATTAATAATTCAAGTAGTAAAAATAAAAGTGAGAAAAAAAGTAAAAATTTATTATTAAATGAAGAAGGTTTTAATGATGATGAATTTAAAACATTTGGTTCTAAAGAAATAAAAGAATTAATATTAAGAATAGAAAATGAATTAAAATTAACTATTAAAGTTTGTTTTCCTCATTTGTATAAAGAAATTATTATTGATAAATTTAATAATAATAAAAAAATGATTGTTAAAATGAAAGTTGCTGATTTATCAAAAATAAAAATTTTTAATAATTCCAAAGAATTTATTGATAGAATTAATCCAAATTGTTTTATAAATGAAAATAAAAATGTTGAAAGAAAAAAAATTTATGTTATTAAATATTTATATTTACGAACATTAAAAAAAGGAGATTTTTTTGGTGAAATTTTACCAGAAAAATTGAATTTTTTTTCTTCGGAATTATTAAAATATTTTAAAAAAAGTCAATTTAATTTAAAATTACATCAATTTACTCATTTTAGAAATATGACTGCAATTGCAGTCAAAGAAGAAAATGAATTTAATAATAATGAAAATAATAATAATAATAATGAAATTAATAGTAATAAAATTTACATTGGTTCGATTCCAAAAAAATTATATTTTGAAACATTAAAAAGATTCAGTGAAAAATTATCAAATGAAAAATACGATTTTCTTCTTAATAATAAACTTTTCATAAACACAAGAAATCAAAATTTAATAAAAACATATTCAAAATGTTTTCAATTAAAAATAATAAAAGAAGGTGAATATTTAATTTCTCAAAATAAAAAATTAAATCCTGAAAAAACAAATTTTTATTTTATTAAAAAAGGTGAATTTCAATCAAAATGTAAAAAAAATATTATTCAAATTGATGAAGTTTTAAATTCTTTAGGATTCAATGAAAAAATTGAAGAAACTTTTCCAAAAAAATTAAAAAATTTAATTGATACTCCTTATTACGATAATATTATTAAAAAATATTTTAATTTGAAATTAAATTTTATTGGAAAAGGTGAAATTGTTGGAATTTCTGAAAAATTTAATGAAAATTATTTTTTCAATGATGTTATTTGTTGCTCTAAAGAAGCAATTGTTTATGAAGTTAATAGTAAAATAGTCAATTTTTTAATTGAAAGTGAAGAAATTATTATTGAAAATAAAAATAAAATTTTATTTGATAAATATAAATTACTTTGTGATATGTTGTTAAAACAAAGAAAAATTTTTTTTGAAAGTTTTTTACATGTGCAAAATATTATGAATAATAATAATAAAAATAAAAATAATAAAAATAATAATAATAATAATTTAATTGTTGATAATGAAAATAATAATAATAATAATAGTAATAATAATAATAGATTAAATTTAAAGAAAAAAATTTTATTGTTAGAAAAGAAAAATATTAATAATAAAATTTTTTATCATAAATCAAAAAATTTTAGTAGTGATTTTTTATTTTATAGAAAAAATAATAATAATAAAAATAATAGTAATATTAATAAAGAAATGATTTATAAAGATTTAGGTGATTTAGATATTGTTTTATCTAAAGTTAATAGTAGTTTTACTTTTGCAGATTTGAGAGAAAAAAAGAAAAATGAATTTAAAAAAAAATATGAAAAAATACAAGAGAAAAAAAAATTAATTTTATTAAAAAAAAAAACTAATGAAATTAATAATAATAATAATAGTAAATCTAATAGTTTTAATTATAATGAATTTAAACAATATTTTTTATTATCAAGTCAATTAAGAAAAATTCTACCTGAAATTAAAATTAATAAAAACATTGATGAAAACACAAAAGTTATTATTGATTATAATAATAATAATAATGAAAGCAAAAAAAATATTTTTAATATTAAAAATAATAATAATGAAAATAATTTAAATAAAATAAATCTTTTAATTTATGATAATTTTAATAGAACATACAACACAACAAAATATTTTAATTCATATTTTAATAAACTTCAACGTAAAAATTCTCCAGAATTTTCAATTTATTTAAAAAACAACATTAAAAATAAATTAGAAAATAATAATAATTTTAAATCTCAAACAGACAGAAATAAAAATTATAACAATAATTTCCAAACAGATAAAAATAAAAATAATGACATTATTACAAATCGTCTTCGAAGAATTTATTGCAGCAAATTTGAAAAAGAATTATATCACGAATATAAATTAAATAAATATTTTTAATTTTATAAGTAATTTTTTTATAAATATAATTAATATTATAATAATATTATTAATAAATAGTTTATAAAATTTAAAAAATAAATTTAAAATATAAAAAAAAATTAAATATTAAAAGTCTATTTAAAACCAATCATAAAAAAAAAATTATATTAAAATTATGGCAGAAAAATTAGATACAAATTTATATTCCCGTCAAATAGGAACATTCGGAATGGAAACAATGGGAAAATTAATAAAAATGAACGTTTTAATCGTGGGAATGCGAGGATTAGGATGTGAAACAGCGAAGAACATAATTTTAGCCGGTCCACATGAAGTAAAAATATTCGATAATTCACTTACAACAATTAATGATTTAGGAGGTAATTTTTATTTAACCGAAGAAGATGTTGGAAAAACTCGTCGCGACGAAGGTTCAGTAAAAAAATTAGCTGAATTAAATCCATACGTTCATGTTGCAGTAATGGAAGGAACAGACATTTTATCAAAAGTAAAAGAATTTAATGTCGTTGTAGTAACAGAAATTATGGATTTAGAATTATTATATAAAATAGATGAAACATGTCGAGAAAATAAAATAGGTTTTATTTATTCAGCTGTTTTGGGTGTTTCTGGCTTTGTTTTTGATGATTTTGGCAAGGAGCATTTTATTCACGATAAAAATGGCGAGGAATGTAAAACATATTTAGCAAGAATAATAACGAGCGATCCAAAAGAATGTTTCATTACAATTGATGATTCAATCGGAGGCGGAAAATTTGCATTAGCTGATGGAGATTATGTGACATTTAAAGAAGTGAAAGGAATGACTGAATTAAATGATGGAAAACCAAGAAAAATCAGGTTCATTAACGCAATGAGTTTCGCTATTGAAGAAGATACTTCGAAATATGGGGAATATAAAGGTGGTGGAATTATTGAACAAGTTAAAATTCCAGAACCAAAAAAATATAATTCTTTAAAAGATATGTTTAATGTGCCTTATACTGATAAAGTTCCTGATCCTATTGATTTTTCCAAATTTGGTAGAAATGAATTGTTGCATTGCGCTGTTCGAGCTATTCATGAATTTTATATGAAAAATAAAAATTTACCTGAATTAAATAATAAATCTCAATGTGATGAAATTGTGTCTTTAGCTAAGAAAATTTATGATAATGCTAAAGAAGCAAAAGAAAAATGGATTGAAAATTCACAAGATTTCGATGAAAAAATTGTTTTCAATGTCGCAAGATGGGCAAAAAGTGAAATCAGCCCAATTTGTGCTTTTCTCGGTGGAGTAGTTGCTCAAGAAATAGTTAAATTCACTGGAAAATACACACCATTTGATCAATGGATGTGGTTTGATTTTTTCGAAAGTGTTGCTAATTTAAAAGAAGATGAAGATAGAACATTAAAAGGAACGCGATATGATGATCAAATAGCAATTTATGGCAATGAAATTCAAAAGAAACTTAATGATACAAACATTTTCATGATTGGTGCTGGTGCATTAGGATGTGAATTTCTCAAAAACATGGCTTTAATGGGAATAGCAACAACTGAAGGTAAAAATGTAACAGTAACAGATAATGATAATATTGAAACATCGAATTTAAATAGACAATTTTTATTCCGAAAAGAAAATGTTGGTCATAGTAAATCACAATGTGCATGTGAATCAGTTCGTAAAATGAATACGAAATTTAATTGCAAACATTTACAATCTTTAGTTTCGCCTGAAAACGAGCACATTTTCAATGAAGATTTTTGGAATTCCCAGACATTCATAATAAACGCAGTGGATAATGTAAAAGCTCGAAGATACATAGACACTCAATGTACGACATATTGTAGGCCATTGATAGATTCCGGAACATTAGGAACAAAAGCACATGTTCAAATGATAATTCCTCATGTTACTTCATGTTACAATGACACTCAAGATCCGCCTGAAGAATCAGTTCCAATGTGCACGATTCACAATTTTCCCGCAATGATTGAACATTGCATTGAATGGAGTAGAGATCATTTTAATGAATATTTCACTGATGTCATTGTAGATGCTAAGAAATTAATAGAAAATCCCGAGCAATTTTATGCGGATTTGAAAAAAGAAGGAAACACTACATTACAACTTGTGAAATTGAGAAATATTAAAAAACATGTTGTTTTAGTAGATGAAAATAATTTCGATAAAGTCATTGAATTCGCTGTTATGCAATATACTGATAATTTCGACCATAAAATAAGACAATTATTACATAATTTCCCAGAAGATTATAAAAACAATGATGGTTCTTTATTTTGGACGGGAAGCAAAAGATGTCCACATCCAATTCCTTATGATGCAAATGACCCTGTTTGTTTTAATTTCGTTAAAAATTACGCTATTATTTTAGCGAGAGGTTTAAGTATAAAATGTGACTATGATGATGATTATATTAAAAAAATCTCAAGTTCTGTAAAAATTCCTGAATTCGTTGCTAAAAAAGTGAAAATAAAAGTCAAAGACGATGAAGCTGATACTAATGATAAAATTGATGATCCAGCGAAAATTCAAGCTGAAGAAGAAACAGAACTTAATAATTTAATGAAAGAATTATCAATCTACGATAAAAACAAAACAGTTCCAGACAAATTCAAACCAGAAGATTTCGAAAAAGACGACGATTCAAACGGACACATAGATTTCATACACGCATGTTCAAATCTCCGTGCACGAAACTACAAAATCAAAGAAGCAGATCGTCAAAAAGTAAAAATGATAGCCGGAAAAATAATACCAGCAATCGCAACAACAACAGCAGCAGCAACAGGATTAGTTTCATTACAATTATACACTCTCTTCCAAACAAATAAAATTGAATATATGCGAAATTGTTTCATGAATCTCGCAGTTTGTTTATTCGTAATGACAGAACCAGCAGAAGTAATAAAAATGAAAGACAAAGAATATGATGAAATGTTGCTTGGGCCAGTGAAAGCAATTCCGCCGCAATGGACAGTGTGGGATAAAATAGAAGTTAAAGGTAGCATGACATGTGAAGAGTTTATTAAATATGTGAAGGAAAAATATAATGTTGATGTTAGTGTTATTACTTGTAATAATGTGACTATTATTCAAACTTTTATGCCTAGTAATAAAGATCGAAATAAAGAAAAAATTGAGGATTTGTATAATAAATTTAGTAAGAAAAAATTAGAAGAAGATAAAAAATATTTGTGGCTTGAAATTAGTGGTGACATTGATGATGCAACTGCTTTAATGCCGTTGTTTAAATATAAATTTAAAAATTAAGTTAAATTAAAATAAAAATTTATAATTTATAATTTTATTATTATTATTTATTTTTTTTATTTTTTGTTTGAAATTGTTCATTTAATTTATCGAAATTGTCATTGTTAATTTTTTGTACATTTAAACCTAAAAATAAAATGTCGTTTTTATTTTCTTTTTTATGTTTATAATCTAACATTAATTGTTTGAAATTTTGAAAATCAGCGAAATTAATTAAAATATCTAATAATTGTTCATCAATTTTGAATTTTTTACTTTCTAACATTTTATAAAAATCATTCACATTGAATTGTGGAACTCTTTTAATTAAATTTTTTTCTAAATAATTTTCAATTAATTTTGTGTATTTATTAAAAATTTCTGTGTATTCTAATTTATTTTCGTTTTTGTCTTCAAAAATTTTATAATATTTTTCACAAAAATCGTTCTGTAAATTTTCAAATTCATCTTCAATTACAATTTCTTGTAATTTTTCAACAAAACAATCGAATTTATAATCATCGGAATTTTTATTAACAATACTTTCTTCAAAATCATCATTATTCGTTTTATTTTCAGAACTTTTGTATTTTATATTTTGATTTACATTTTTTCCAGTTGAATTTGTGTGTTTTGATAAAGCGGAAATGAATTTAGAGTCCATTTTTTTAATAATAAAAAAATATTTTTTTTATAGGTTTAAATTATTATTTTTTTTGAAAATTATAAATGAAAAATAATATTGATGATAATATTAATAAAGAAGAAGAAGAAGAAAAAAATGAATTTGAACATACAATTTGGTCATATAAAAAAGTTGTTGATGAAGATTTGACAAATAAAAATTTAGAAATAATTTTAAATTTTTTTGATAAAAAAAATTTTGAATTGAATATTAATAAATTTTCAAGTAAATTTAATATTAAATTAGAAGATTATTTAGAAATGGAAATTAATGAAGATAATAAATTTAATATTCCTGAAAATGTTTTTGAAAGTGATTATCATCATAGTTTAATTTTAGGCTCTTTTCAAATTGATAATAATAATAATAATATTTTATTAATTATGGAAAAAATTTTCACTAATCAACAAAATTTATTTAATGAAAACGAAAAAGAAATTAAAATTATTAATAACGGAAATACATTTTCTATTGATAAAAATTCTGTCATTGGAAAATTTAGTAATGATGAAATTATTTTAAGAAAAATTAAACAAATTAAATAATATTTAAATTTATTTTTTAATATAATTAATAAATATAATAATAATAATATATAAATATAAAAATTATTTTTATTTATTATTATTATTATTATTATTATTATTTGTATTATTTATATTATTAATATTATTATTATGAACAGTAAATGCATTACAAACAGCTGCAGCAACTTCTTCAGAAGTAATATTTTTATTATCTTTAATACTATTATTTTTATTATTATTACTATTATTATTAGTTCTATTATTATTATTATTATTACTATTATTACTATTATTTTTATTATTACTATTATTATTATTATTACTGTTATTATTATTATTACTATTATTATTATTACTATTATTATTATTACTATTATTATTACTATTATTATTATTATTACTATTACTATTATTATTATTATTACTATTACTATTATTATTATTTTCAATTAAATCTAATTTCATTTTAGAAGTTCCTAACTTAAAAACAAAACTATTATTTATTTGAAATTTTTTATCAACATACAACCATGTTCCACTACTTGAAGGTTTTTCAATACTTCCATCTTTAATATACCAATTATTATTTTCAAAATAAATCATAGCTTGTTCTCTACTAAATCTATTATCATTTATTAATATTTCGCTATCAGCTTTTCTTCCAATGCAATACATTTTTTTTTCAGAAGATTTCAAAACACTTTTCGTAAGATTTTCTGATTGTCCATATTCAATAATAACTTCGCTTTTACTAAAATAAAATAAATTAAAAAAAAATCTTACTCAGCATTTGTTTTGATTTTGAAATTAAAATTTAAAATACTAACAATAACAGTTTCAGTAGTTAATAAAAAAGGTGTTGATAAAAGAACAAAAATGAAAAAAATTTCTTTATTTTCAGCAATAGATTCAATGTAATATTTTTGTAAATCTCTTCTATAATAAATAAGAAAACATTTTGGATTTTTAATGTTTGCGATTTTATCTTCAGGTAAATTTAATGTTACATCGGGATTAAATGATAAATCAGGTTTTGGAATGCCAAAAATTGTTATTCCATCTCCTCTGTTATTTGCTGAATTTGGATTAACACCTTTTGCATTTAATTTAATTGTTTTATTTGTTAGAAAAGAACCTTCTAATTCCTTTTTTTATGGGATGAAAAATTATATAATTATTTTACTGATAATTCTAATGTTGGATGTGTTGCTACTTCTGTGTCTGTTATTGAAAATCCTTTTTGAAGTAACTCAATTGGAAGTTCTTCTTCGATTTTTTTTGTATCAACCATATTAATTATTTTTTTTTTAATTATTTATTTTTATATTTTTTTTTTATATTTTTTTTGTTGACTTTATTTAATAATAAAATATTATTATTATTATTAATTTATTATTATTTAATTTAAATTAAGTTTGAATATTAATAATAATAAAAATATATTATTATTATTATTATTATCAAATTAAAATAAAGATTTATTAATAATATTTTTTATAAGTTATTTTTATATAAATTAATTAAATAAAAAATTATTTAAAATTCTCATAAAATTTTATTATATTTTTTTATATATTTTAAATAAAAAATTATTTTATAATTTTATTTATTAATTTTTAGAATAATTTATCATAACCTAATTCTTTTAACATTTCCATTGTATCAGGATCATTATCAATTTTAGCTGTTTCTGGTGCAAATTCTTTTGGATCAGGAGCAGTTTCCATTCTTCTTTCTCTTTCTTCTTCTTGAAGTTTAAGTGAAATTCCTCTAACTGGACCTTTTTGAATTCTTTTTACTAAATGAGTAGCATATCCTGCAATTTTATTTCTAATTCTTTTTGAAGGAACTATTGCAACTTCATCAAGGACTCTTTTATTATAATGAAAATCGTTGCTCATTTTTGAATAAAATTTTTCTACTAATTGTCTTGCGGCTCTTTTCACTGTTTTGGTTCTTACTCTTCCCATATTTAAATAGATATTTAAAATTATTTATTTATTTATTAAAATAAAATATTAAATTTATTTTTTTTTTTATTATTGGTTATTTTCTAATTAAATTTTTTTTTATTATAATAATAAAATTATTTTTTGATATAATAAAAAACATTATTATAAAATATTAATAATATTTTAATATAAATATAATAATTAATGAATTTAGAAACAGAATCAATAAAAACTAAATATAAAAAACAAAAAGATAAAAAACCTCAAAATAAAAAATCATCTGAATCATCAGAATCATTAGATTTACCAATAACAAAAGAAGAAACAATTTCATCATCATTAGATTTAGATTTCAACATAAATCCAATAAACATAGAAAAATCACAATCATTTTATTACAAAAAAATAGGTAAAACATTCACATTTTTTGGTGACAAAGATGGAAATCCTTTATTAATAATAGGTCCACATTATCCATTATTTTTACTTTTTATGTTATTATTAACATTTTTTTACTTTGGAGTTTTATCATTTTTTTGGTTAAACATATCAACAAAAGTAAAAATAATAATAATAATATTTTACATAATTTATTTTATTTCATACGTTTATACAGCAATAATAAATCCTGGTTATCCAAAACATAATTTAGAATCTCGAACAGGCGAACCAAAAAATAAATTTCGATTTTGTAACATATGTAAAATGTATGTTAATAAAGAAAAATTAACATTTCATTGTGAAGAATGTCACATTTGCATTGAAGGAAGAGACCATCATTGTGCTTGGTGTGGAAAATGTATAGGAAAAAGAAATTTAACTAGTTTTTATATTTGGTTATTTTCTTTAATGGGACTTATTTTTGCAATGACTTTCGGAATGGTTAATGCTCAATTGAATATGAGAAATGAATAAAAATAAATGTAATTTTAATTTAATTTTATAATTAATTATTATTATATAAATATTAAATTTCATCTTCATTTTCTTCTATTTCACTTTCTTCGCTGCTATTTTCTAAACTATCTGAAATTTCATCGTCTTTTTCTTCGAGATTTTTGATTTGATTTAGTTTTTCATATTCTTGTTTTTTTTTTTCTAATTCTTGATCGAATGAAATGTGATTTGGATTTTCGCTGTTTTGTTTTTCATATTCAGCTACTAATAAATTTAATTCTTTGTATTTTTTTTTATCGATATTATTTTCAAAAAAAATGTATTTTAAATGTTTATTATCATTTTTATTTAAAAAAAAATTTTTTTTTATTAAATCTTGAATTTGTTTTAAACTTAATTTTTTTATTTTTTCAAATAATAAATGTCTTTTTTCTGAAAATGATTTTTGTATTTTTTTTTCATAATAATCGCTTTTATTTTGTTTGAGAATTTCAATTAATTTTAAAAAATTTGTTAATTTTACTTTACTAACGATTATTTTTTCACCGTCATTATTTTGTTCATAAAATTCTTCTTTATTTTTATTATAAATTTCTCTTTTTTTTTTATTCGCAAATTTTTTAGCAATTTCATCATAAGTTAATTGTTTATTATTATTATTATTTTTTCTTTTTATTTTTTTTTGAATAAAACGAGTTTTTTTTAATTTCGACAATTCAATTAATTTAAATTCAGAGTTTTTTAATTTATTATTATTAATATTATCAATTTCATTTTGATCAACTAATAAAATAATAAATTCATTTAAATCAAAAATAATTTCACAATTTTCATTTGTTTTTTTATTATTTTCAATAATGTTATTATTATTATTATCAAATTCATCATGAGGAACATATAACATAATTTTAAAAAATATTATTGTTTAAATTATTTATATTAAATAATATATTTTAAATATAATTTTAATTTTTTTTTAAATGAATTCAAATAAACTCACTGATCAATTTTATTTTGCAAATAAAAATAAAATTTATGTTCCTTCTGAAAAATATTTAAAACTTAGAAAAGAATTAGATTCTTTAGGATTCAGAGAAACTTTTAATGAATTTAGTATTGATTTAATTGAAAATTTAACTAAAGAAATTATTTCTAATAAAAATAATATTAAAAATTTAAATAATTCATTAAAAATTTCTAATGATAAAATCGAACAAATGAATGTTACTTTAAAAGCTTTTAAATATAAAATTAATTTAATTTCTAAAGAAAATTTTGATTTACATAAAGAAATTATTAATTTCATTGAAAAAGAATCAAAAAATGAAATTAAAGAAAATTTAAATATTAATAAATTTAAAGAAGAAAATTTTTCTTTGAAAGAATTAATAAATCAATTGAAAAAAAATATTGAAAATTTAAAAGAAGAAAATTTTAAAATTAAAGAAAAATTTAATAATTATTTTATTAATGTTTTTGATAAAGCAAATTTTGATATGAAAAAAATTTATTTAACTGAAGAAGATAAAAAAGAAGATGAAAAAAATAATAAATTTCAAATAATAAGTTTTCAACAATTAGAAAATAATATTAAATTAGCAATTGATGAACCAAAATTTGAAATTAATAATAATAATGAAATTTGTTTTGGTAATGAAATTATTAATGAAAATATTAATAAAGAAATTAAATTTTTTTCAAATGGTGAAAATATAAAAAAAAATATTGAATTAAATAATATTATTAAAGAATATGAAAAAATTATTAAAAATTTAAAAATGGAAAATGAAATTTTAAAAAAACAAATTGAAAAATATTTTAATTATGATTATTTAAATTTAAATAAAAATAATATTTTATTTAATAATAATAATAATATTTTAGATTTAAGTAATATTAATAATAATAGTAATTCTGATTCAAATTCTTTTATTTATAAAAATAGTAATAATAGTAGTTTAAATTTAAATGATAATGAAAAAACTAATTTTGTTATTGATTATTTATTAAATGAAATTAAAGATACTAAAAATAAATATGAAAATTATATTAAATTTTTAAGAGAAAAAGGAATTAATTCAAATTATAATAGTATTGATTATATAAATGAAAATAAAAATTTAAAAGAAAAAATTAAAAAAATTGAAAATTTAAATTCAATAAATAAAAAAAAAATTAATGATTTAGAATTTTATAATGAAAATTATAAAAATAAAATTGATTATTTAAATAAAACAATAGAAAAAAATAAAAATTTAAATGTTAATGATAATAATAATAAATATATTCCATTTATTATTGTTCATAAAGAAAATTTTCAATATTTAAAAATAGATAATAAATATGATTTTTTAAATTTAAATAAAATAATTGAAAAATTAACATCAGAAAATGTTGTTTTAAAAAAAGATAATAAAAATTCAAAAGATAAAATTAAAAATTTAGAAATAAAAAATACAACTTTAGAACAAGATTATGATTTATTAAAAACTGAAAATAACATTTTAACTGATAAATATAATAAATTAAATAAAACAATTTTAATAAATGATAATAATAATCAATTAAATAAAGAAAATTCAGATAAATTTTTAATTGAAAATGATAATTTAAAAAATAATATAAATGAATTAAATAATAAAATTAAAAATTTTGATAAAGATATAAATTTACTAAAAAAAGACAATTTAATAAAAGAAAAAGAAATAATAAAATTACAAAATGAAATAAATTTATTAAATAAACAAATTAACTTTTTTAAATTAAGTAAAGAATAAATAATAATATAAAATAAATAATATTTATAATAATGTAAATAAAAAATAATATAATTTTTTAATATATATTTAAAAAATGCAATAAATATTATTTAAAAATAAATAAATAAATAAATAAATAAAATTAAAAAATAAATAAATAAATAAAAATCTTTATTTGAACCACAAGATTACTAAACCAAACCTTAAGCAATTTAAATTAGGATTTTGGAAGGAATTTTGTGCTTTCGGTTTAATATGAGCATTATATAATTTAATCTTTTAATATAAAAAATTATTATTTATTAAATTATAATTTGCATATTAATAATATAAATTATATTATATAATATAATGAATAATTGTAGTATTAAACAATTCAAATTTATTTTTTTAATTTTTTGTTTTCTTAAATGTATTTTAAATAGTTCTAATAAAAACCAAAAAAAAGATAATTATAATGATTCGAATTCAGAAATAAAAGAAAGAACAGATATAAAATTAATAGGAATAATTGGATTAATTGCACTAATTATATTATTATTAATTATAATAGTTGCATATTTATGCAGAAAAAAAAATGATAATAATATAAAATTGAAAAAAAATAAAAAATTTAAAAAATTAAACAATAGTGCTATAATAAATATTTCTTCAATTCAATTACCAAATTTATTCAGCCCTAATTTATTTATTCGATTATCTTCAGCTAATAATTTTAATAATAATAATAATTTAAATTATAATAGTTATAATAGTAATAATAGTAATAATAATAATAGTAGTAATTTAATGATGTTTAATAGAAATAATAGATTTCTTTTAGAAAATATAAATAATAATAATAATATTAATAATAAAAAAGATATGATTAATATTATTAAAAAACATTTTTTATTTCAAAATTTAATTATACCTGAATTTTTTATAGAAAAATTAAAATTTTATGATAATATATGTTCAATATGTTTAAATGTTTTTATAGAAAATAAATCAAAAATATGTGTTACTCAATGTCATCATGTGTTTCATTTTTATTGTTTAAAAAAATATGTTTTAGAAAATAATGGAAGAAAATGTCCAAATTGTAATTATGATTTATTTCGTATTTTAGATAAAATTAAATTTAATTATAATTTAGTTAAAATTATTCCTTTAGATGAAAAAGATAATCCAAATAATGAAAAGAAAAATAAAGAAAATAAAATAATTAATAAAGATAAAGACAATTTAAATAAAATTTTAATAAATGAAAATAATAATAATGAAGAACATCCAAATTCAATTTTAGTATCAAAATAAAATAATATTTTTTAAGTTTTTTGATTAGTTAATTGAAATTTTTTATATAAATAATATAATATAAATAATATAAAAAAATATTTATTATAAATTATCGTCATTATAAATATTTTTTATAAATTTATTAAAATATAAAAATATTTTATTCATTTTATCATCATTTATATAATTTGAATATTTTGTTAAAATTTCATCAATTCCTTTATTTTTTAAATATATTTTTACGGAATAAAAATTATTATTATAATTATAATTATATTTAATAATATTTATTAATATTCCAGTTGCAATAATAATATTTTCTTTATTATTTAAATAATTATTTGTTTTTAAAAATATTTCAAAAATGTTATTTAATAATATTTCATTATTGAATAAAAATTTTTTAATATTAAAATATGAATTATTATTATTGTTGCATTTTTTTATTAAATAATTAATAAAAGATAAAATATTTTTAATAAGAATATAATTATTATTATATTTAATTAAATCTAATTTATTATTTAAAATTTCAAAATATTTATCTAAATATTCATAAAATAAATCATATTGAGTTAAATTTAAAAAAATATTCGAAATATCAATTAAAAAATTATTATTTAAATTATTATTAATTATTTTATTATTACTAATTAGAATTTTAAATAAATTTGAATGTATAAAATTTTTTATAAATCTTTGATTATCATCTTTATTTGTTAAATTAATTAAAATTGGAATAGAATAATCATATAATTTATAATCATTATTATTATTTATAAAAATTTCAAAATTATCAATAAATTTTATTTTTATAAAATTTTCATTTATATTTTCATAATTATAAGTAATAGTTATAAAAATGGAAAAAATTAAAATTAAAATTTTTTTATTATTACATTGTTTTAAATAAATTGATAAAATATTTAAACAAGAAGATATGTTTTCAAAATTTTTATTTAATTTTATATTGTATCTTATATAATTTAATATAAAATTTAAACAATCTTCTACATAATCTAAATTATTAGTTGTTTTTAATAAAGAAATAATTTTTTCATAAAAATTATAATTTATTATTTGATTTTTAAAGCTTTTATTTTCTAAAAATAAATTTGTTAAAATACTTATGCAATTAAAAGAAATTTCTTGGTTTGAAAAATATAAATATTTTAATAATAATTCGATTATATTATTTGAATAAAAAAAACTATATAATGTTATATTATTATTTATTGTAAAAATGTTATTTAGCAACCATAAAATTTCTTTTATTATGTTTATAATATAATAATTTGAATTTTCTATTTGGAATTTTTTTAATAAAATTATTAATATAAAATGTAAATTATATGATATTATATTATTTATTAAATTTGATATATTTTTATAAGTTAATTTTCTTAAAGAAGATAAATTTTGTAATAATTTTATTAAAAAAATTATTTCATTATTATTTATATTATAGTTATTAATATTATTTAAATCAATTAAATCAAGATTAAAATTATTATTAAAAAAATTTACAATATCATTAAATTCAATATTTTTATTTAAATTTAAATCATTTAATAAGAGATCATTATTATTTTCAATATTTAAATTAAAATTATGATTATTATTTTCATTATAATTAAAATTTGCATTTCTAATATTTATATTTTTAAGTCTTTTTTACATAAACATTTTATCAATTTTTTTTTTTCTAAGTGATTCGCCTTTTTCAATATAATGAAAAACACTTTGTTTATTATTTCCTAATGGTCCTCTATGTTTTCCGTAATTAATTAATTTATTTCTTTTTTCTATTTCATCCATTTAA
>JAEEGK010015727.1_pt1 | contig 16720 bp, 11 predicted proteins | sample 8958771 | NCBI WGS metagenome assembly JAEEGK01 (sample SAMN16246547, study PRJNA631951) | gut metagenome | biome: gut microbiome; feature: rumen; material: SC-attached | host: Bos | place: Iran: Karaj | collected 2018-10 | reverse complement strand
TGATATATTAAAATAATATATTTCAAATTAATTATCATTTACTTCTTTTAAAAAAATCTAATTTTTATAAATTTTTATTTATTAATTTATAATTTATTAAAATAAATTGTTTAAATTTTAAAATAAAAAACTTACATAATTAGTATTTCTATTTTTTTATAAATATTTTTGAATTAAATTTAAAGAATTAAATTAATATACTGTTAATGTATAAAAAGTATCTTACTAGTTTAAAATCTAAAGATACTTATTAAATTATTTAATATTTTGATTTAATTTCTATATATTTATTTTTATATATTTTTAAATAAAAATGAAAGAAAATTTAACTAATAAAATAATACCTCATATTGAAGAAAATTATGAATCAGGAAAAAGAATCTTAATAGATTCAAATGGAAATAAATTTGAATGTAATTTATTTGGAAAAAAAATAACAAAATTTAATAGAAATATAACAGGAAAAGCAAATTATTCATTTAGATTAAATTCAAATTTAATAGAAAAAATAAAAAATGATTTTGATGATAAAATATATAGACCTCAAGGAAACTTTTTTGATGGATATTTTCAATTTCCAAATCCTAAAGTATCACCTTTTCAAAATGTAGTAAAAGATAATTCATTAATTATAAAAGAATTAAAAAAAAATCCAAGAATTTCATTAAATAAAAATAAAGAATTATTAAATATTAAAAATATTCATTCACTTTCATATTTAACATCTACTATTTATATAAGAGATACAAGGAATAAAATTCCAATTATTAATTTAATTGATGATGAAATTAAAGAAAATGATAAAATTAAAAAAAAAAATATAGGGGTTACTAATTATTTAAATAGTGAAATAATTGAGTTAAAAAAATTTAAAAAAAAATTAATAGAAAATAATACCGATCGTATTTATGGAATAAAATTAAAAATGCCTAATGATTTTATTAAAGAAAAATATAAATTATATCATAATGTATTGTTTCCAAAAGAAAAAAGAAAAATAAAGTATAATAATAAATCAATGGATAATATAAGATTATTAAATGATAATTTATCTAACAAAAATTTATTTGATAATAAAAATAAAATTGAAGATAATAAAATTATAACTTTAAGAGAAATGATTAATAAATCTAAATATGATAAAAAATTTATTGAAGGATATAAAAAAGAAAAAGTAAAATTAAAAGGTTGTTATCAAAAACATGTTCCAAATTATATTTCAATGAAGGATATTTATAGAAAAGAATTAGAATTAAGAAAAAAAGTTAATCCTGAAGAATGTAAAAGAGAAGAAGAAAGGATAATGAAAGATAAATTTTTTTTTGAAAAACAAAAACAAAATGTAAAATTATTAGATATATTAAGAAAAAAAAATGTATTTAAAAAATAATAAAAAATAATATTATATTATAATTTAAATAAATTATAAATAATATAATTGTAATTTATATATTAGTTTAAAGATTATAAAAAAAAATAAATCTAATTTTTCCATAAATAAATATTTAAAAAATATTTTTCATAATTTTAACAATATATATAATAAAAACGTTATATTAAACTTTTTACATTCACTTATTAATACAATATTAATATTTAAAAATTATTTGATTGATAGACCAAACGATTTAATTTTTATAATATTCAATAAATACAAAAATCCTTTTTTTCAAAATGAAATAATCTACTACTACTTTTTTTTATTCAATTCCTTTAATTTTACCAAAATTACAATTTCCTTGAACAAAAACAGAATGTCTTTTTTTTTTCTTTTTTTTATTAATTTCCTTAAAAGTAAAAGCTAATTCTCTTAAATATTTCATCCCTTTAATAACATAAGTTTGATTTAAATTTTGAGAAGGAGAAACTGAAACAGAAGTAGAAATTTCATTCATTAAACTAGAATTTAAATCTTGCATATTATTAATAATTGTTTTAAATCTCATTATTTTTTTTTCTGCTAATGATTTCCTTTTAAATATTTTAATATAATTTTTTGAGAATATAAAAACATCTTTTATAGTAAAAGTTTGAGGATGATGCATTATATTTAAAGAACTTTTTCCTTCCCCTCTTGAAATTAAAAAAAATTGAGAATAAGTCTTTGGTTTTAAATTTATTATTTGGTCGTTATAATATTTTTTTTCAGCATCTTTAATACTTAAATGATTTATTAAAGATTTATCTTTTTTTTTATATTCATTAAATTCCTTATTTGTAAAAAGAAGAAGTTTTGTCCTTATTTTATTTGCTAATGGTTTTGGTCTAAGATTTTTATAATTTTGTAAAAATGTAGAAAAATTGACTACTGCATTTGGATGACTAAATCTCCTTTCATTATTTATATTATTCATTTTATTTAAAAAATTATTCTATTTTAAAATTAAATTTTATTTTTAAATATGAAATAATATAATAAAAGTTAAAATAATTAAATTATAATTATTTTATTCTTTTTAATCTATTCTATTAATTATAAATTATTTCCAAAAATTTTAATTATTTCATTATTTAATATACATGATATTAATATGCTTCAGAATATTTTACACTAAATTTCCATTAGTATAAATTAAAACATTTCATAATATTTTTGGATAAATTTGTTCCATTCATTCTTGAATATAAATTATTCTTTCTTTTTATTTTTTTTAAATTTATATGAACCTGATATTATATCCATTAAATTTGAAGTCATTAAATCTTCCATTTTTTTAACTTTAATTTCCATCTTCAATTTTTTTTATAATTATCATTTTCATAATTTTAATTTAAATCAAAAATATAAAATAAAGAAAGAAAAATTAAAAATTGATTCAATTGTTTTTAAATTAACATAAAATAAAAATTTCAATATTAAATAAATTTATTTTAGTAACTTCTTCTTCTCGAATAGTAGTAGTGTTAATTTGAATTGAATTTTCTTTTTCATTATAAAAAACTCTAATATCATAAGGTCCTTGAGCGGTTTCTAAACCAAAAGATGGAAAAGTTATATTAGATATTTTAATAATACTTTCAGCAATATCATATTTAATTTTATTTTTTAAATTAAAAACAAAATTTGTTTGATTATCATTTTTTCCTTTATTTTTTAAAAAAGCACCAATTCTATCAAAATATTCAGTTTGATATAAAATAATTAAAGAATTATTTTCATATTTATTCCCTTCAATACAGTTTTTATAATAGTTTTCTAAAGTTTTATTAAAATCTAAAGTTTCATTATAATAAGAAAAACATTTTTTAAAATTATGTTTACTTATATCTTCACTTAAAATCCAATTATTAATTAAATCAAATTCATTATCATTATCTAAAATTTCAGATTTTATTTTATTTAAAGTTTTTAATTCTTTAATTGATTCTTTTAATTGTTTATATAATTTAGAGGTTTCTTGTTTAGAAATTATATTTACTTTACTATTTTCATTTATAATTTGTTTATTATTAGTAATTTGTTTATCCAAATTTGTAATATCCCTCGATAAATTAAAATTAATATTTTGATATTCATTAAATTTTTTTTTAGTAGTATTCATTAATTTCAATTTTTTCTCAATTAATTTTTGATTATCAATATCTCTTTTAACTAAATCAGAAAGAACATAATTTATTTGTTGAAAACTTTGATTTATTATAAAAAGATGTGTTGAAATTTGAGAAAATTCATATAATTTTCTTTGAATTTTTTGATATGTTACAAAGACACCAACACCAGTTGTTATTACTATAAATAATAAAACTAAATATGGCGTCATTCCAATTCCTTGTTTTCTAGCTTGAATTTTTGCAGGTGGTTTATTTTCTAAATTTAATATTTGATATTTATCCATAAAATAAAAAATGTTATAAAAAAAATTTTAAAAAAAAAAAAAATGATGATTAAAATAAACAAATAAAAACTAAAAAAAAAAAATTAAAAAAAAAAAAAAAAAATTTTAAAACCAAAAAATAATTAAAAAAAACATACAAAAAAAAAAAAAAATTAAAAAAAATGGAATCCAAACCAAAAGAATTCATCGAGAGAAAATACCATGAAGGAATAGAGGGAGAACTAGACGAAGAAGGTTTTTTCACAACTCCAAATGGTTCATTTTGGGATCCAGACTACGTATACTTTAATAGAGAAGGTTATGATAAACATGGAGGATATTATGATGAAAATTATGAATATATTCCTGGTGAGAATTGGGATGAAGAAAATCAATGTTATTTTGATGAAGATTATGAAAATGATTATGATGATGAGGATGATGATTATTTTGATGGTGATTATGGTGGAGAAGATTATAATTATCATAATGTTAAAATGGATGATATTATTGATGAAGAAAAATATATTAAGTTTACTAAAGATATTGAAGTTATTAAAGATAATAATAATGATGTTGATGTTAAAAATGATGAAAGTCAATTTAATACTAATTTAAATGTTGGAATTAACAATAATCAGAAAAATAAAGAGGAAAATAAAATGAGCGGAGGTGAGAATCAAGAAAAAAAAGAAGAGAAAAAAGAAGAAAAAAAAGAAGAAGAGAAAAAAGAAGAAATAAAAGAAGAGAAAAAAGAAGAAAAAAAAGAAGAGAAAAAAGAAGAAATAAAAGAAGAAGAGAAAAAAGAAGAAAAAAATCAAGAAAAAAAGAAAAGTAAATTGGCTATGTTGTTTGATGAAATTGATGAGGAGAAAAAAAAGAAAAAAGAGGAAAAAGACACAAAAATAAAGAATGTTAAAAAAGCGGTTAAAAAAGAAAATAACAAAGAGAATAAAAGAAGTGATAAAAAAATATAAAACAATAAATGAAGATAATTTTATTAGTTTTTTTTTGTTTTTCTCTCGATAATTACTTAATTATTTATATAATTAAATAGAAATTTTTAAAATATTTTTTTAATATTATTTTTTTATTTTTTATTTAATTTTTTATTTAAAATAAGTAAACAAGTAAAAATTGAAAATTTTTGTAATTATTATATATTTATTTAAATATAAATTTCTTATCTTTTAATTTTTAAAAATAAAAACAAAATATCCTAATAATAATAATAAATAATTATAATAATTAAATCTCAATTTTTCATATTATTAAGTTAAATTATTTCCAATAATATATAGTTAAATATTTTGTTTATGAAAATAAATGAATTCAATTTCAACAAATGAAGAAATTATAATATCAAAAGAAAATATTCAAGTAACAACAAAATTGAATATTTCATATACAGAAACTCATATTAAATTTGAAATCACAAGAGATTTAAGAAAATATTTATATTCAATACTTTTTTCAGATTTAAAAAATAAAAATAATGATTTTCAATTTTTTCCAACAACAAAAGTATTTTTTAATGGTATAAAAAAGTTAATTGAAAAAAAATTTTATTCTTTAGAAATAAATGAGGATAAATCAATTTTAAAATTCGAAAATCCACTTTTTGAAAATTCAATAATTTTTGAAATTCCTTGTGAAATAAATATAATAGAAGAAAAATATAACTATCTTTTAAAACAAAATGAAATTCTAAGAAATGAACTTCAAGACTTAAAAATAGAAATAGAAAATAAAAATACACTAAACACAGAAAATGATAATGAAGAAATAATAAATCATATGACTCAAGTTTTCAAAGAGAGTGAATTAACAAAAAGAGAATGTATTTTATTATATAATTGGTTAAATTTAAAAAGTAAAAATTTAAAATTTTCTTTATTATATAGTACAAAAATTGACAGTGATAAAACATCAGAATTTCATAAAAAATGTGATGGAAAAAATCCAACAATAACAATATTTAAAACAACTAAAGGATATAGATTTGGAGGATATACAACTAAATCTTGGATTAATTCAACTGATTGGAAATATTTTAAAGATAGTGAATCTTTTCTTTTTTCTTTTTTTCATAATAAAAAATATATGATTAAAAATTCAAATGAAGATGCTATTGGATGTCATCAAATAAGAGGACCTTGTTTTGGTTATTCTCATAAAGATATTTATATTTGGGAAGAATGTACTCAAACTAATAGTAATCAATGTTATACTCCATTTTCTTATTCAACTACACAAAAATGTGAATTAACTAATGGAGAACCTAATTTTGTTGTTGATCATTATGAAGTTTATTTAATTGATATATATTAAATTTCTTATTGACTAATTGATGTATTGTTTTTTTTTTCTTATTAAATAAATTTTAGACTTTTAAAAAATAGTTTTATGTAAATTTTACATTTTTGTTATCTTTTTTTTTTTTGCTTTTTTTTTAGTAGAAAAAAAATCTATAATAAATAATATTAGTGATATTGATTTATTTAATTTACTAATTTTCATAATTAAAAATGAAAAATAATATTTTTGACTAGTAATAATTTTATTAATTCAAATTGATTTTTCAAAAGAATTTATAATTGTTATTACCCCAACACTAATATTGAAAAAAAGTAAAATGTTTTATGATGAAGATTCATTTTTAGGAATATCAAAAAGATATCTTTTTACTCCCTAAAATTGTGTAAAAAATAATAGTAAATTTAAAGAAAATAAATTTAAAATTTTGAATAAAAGATAATTTAAAATCATTAATAATAATTATAAAACCTAAATACAAATATCAATTCTGATTTAAATATTGATAAAATATATTCAATATTTTGAATATAATATTAATTTTTTTAATGTTAGAATGAATGATGGACATATTATTATAATCTTTATATAATCATAAAATTAAAAATAGAATTAAAATTTATTAAATATTTTATAAATTATTATAATTCAAAATAATTTAAGATAATCATAGTTTATATTTCTATATAATGTATTCTTTACAAAAATATCATAATAAATAATATAACGATTAAAAAAACAATTTTCATTTTGAAACCCAAAAATATATATTAATTATAAATATAATAAGAGTAGATTATCTAATGAATCATTGATCTCATCTTTTTTATTATAAATTTCATAATTCATAATTTATTTCAAGTACAATTCAAATTGTTTCTAAAATAAAATTTAATATTAATACCTTTTTTATAATAGTATAAAAAATCAATTAATCAATTAGGAAATTATTTTTAATACTTTTATAATTTTTTTGGTATTTAAAATTAGAAAAAATTTTGTTTATGAATTAAATATATAAAACTAATAATGTATAAATATTTATATATAATAAAATTATATTTTCAAATAATAACAAAATAAACAAAAATGAATTTATCTCAAGGAAATTTATCATCATATTCATCTAAAATAAAAACACAAAATAATTATAAAGATATGAATAATTTTAATATATCATATAATGTATATTCAACATTAAGAGCAATAAAAAAAAGAAAAAAAAGTTATGATTTAAAATATAATGTAATAAATAATTTCAGAAACAATAATTCAAAGATTTCTATTGATTTTGATAATTTAAATTCACAAAATAATGATTTAAGCTTGAAAAATTCAAGTTGTATAAAATATAAATCAGAAAATATATCTACATATAAACAATTAAATACAACAAATAATACAAGTAATATTTTAAATAATAATGAATCAGTTTCAACTTATCCTTCAAATTTAAAAAAGAAAATAATTATTGATTTGCCAGGAAAAAAATTTCTTAATAAACAAAATTATGGTAAATTATTATTATTTACTGAAAATATTAGAGAAGAGAGATATCAAAAATATTTTAATAATATATTATCAAATGAATATTATTATCAAAAAGAAAATAAAAAAATAAAACCAGAACAGTTAGAATTATCAATGTTTAATTATAGAAATACAGAAAAATATTTAAAATCATTTATGTATACTTTAAGAGATTATACAAGAAATTTTAATACTTATACAGAAGAAGAAAAAACTATAAATGAGAAATTAAAAATTAAAGAAAATACATTAAAATCAGAAATAAATAGATTAAAACAAAAAAAAAAGAAATTACTTGAAAAATTCTTATCTTATTTAGAAATGAAGAAATTTCTTCTTCATGTAAAAAATAAAACATTATCAATAAATAAATTTAAATTAAATGATTATAAAGAAATTTTAAAAGATGAAGAAAAAAAAGAATTAGTATTAAATGATTATAAAAAAAAAATTCCTCAAAGAAATTCAATGTTTAATAGGGTTAAACCAAATTTAGAAATATCTTTATCAAAAAGAAAAGAATCTCCAAGGTTAAATAAAATGAAAAATAAAAAGAATGAAAATAAAATAGGAAATACAATTGTATCAAAAAGAGAATCTGATTTAACGAAAAATAATGATAAAAAAAGTAATTCAGATGAAATTATTAATAAACCAATTTTTGAAACTGTTGATTCTTTTTTAAATATTTATGATATTTTAAATTCTGAAAATGCAAAGTTTATTATTGATTATGATCAAATTCAAAATGAAAATACAAATAATAAACATTTACTTATGAAATTAGAAAGAGAATATGAAGAATATAAAATTGAAAAAGAAAAAAAACATACTGATGAAATTAAAGGTTTTTTAAATGAAAAAAATGTATTAAAAGAAAAATATGAAGAATTAATACAAACAAAAAAATATTTAGATAAAAAGAATTTTGAAAGTGAAAAAGTAAAAAATATGAATAAAATTATCAAATTGAAAATTTATAATATTTATCAATATATTAATAAAAATTATAAAAAATTTATTATTCAAGAAGATTTGTTACATGGAAAAAATATTTCAATTGCAAGATTAGAAGTTATTGAAAATGTAATTAATAAATTATCAATTGAAAAAGAAATTTTTATGAAAAATTTCCCTGTTGAATATAAAAATTATAGAATTGCAACAAATTTAAAAGAAAAATTAGATAATATTGAAAAAAGAAAAAAAAATGATATGGAAAAAGAAAGAAAATTAATGCAAAAAGTTTATGAAAATGCAAATAAAATAATATTACTTCCTAAACATAAAATAATTGAAAAATATAATTTTAAAAAAAAAAATAAATAAATAACAATTTTAATTCAATTAAAATATTATTTTTGAATAGAAATATAAAAAATTAATTATTTATAAACATTATTCTATTTTAAATTATAATATTTATTTTTTATATTATCCCTTATTTTTAATATCAACTCTTTGAGATTTACTATTAGAATTAAATGAATAAAATGGATTAACTTTATCTTGTGAATTATTTTTATTTTTACATTTTCCTTCAATTCCATTTTTTAATAAATCTCTTAAATGTTGTTTTAAAGTATGAATATCTAAACTAGGTTTATTTCTTTTATTTTTATGGTATTTATTATAAGTAATATTAAAATTATCATAATTTCCATTAGTATTATTTCCTTTATTTTCATTATTTTTATTACTTAAAAAACTAATTTTTTTAGTAGAAGAATTATATCTCATAGTATTCATATTAAAAATATTATTCTTATTAAAAAAATCATTACTATTAGTAATACTTAATTTATTTCTTTTAAATTTTAATTTTCCATTATAATTATTATGTTGATTTAAATTATTAACATTATCACAATAAATTTTTTTAAAAGAATTAATTTTCGTCGAACTTGATTTATGTAAAATATTATCTTTCTTACAATTAAAAAACCTCATACTCATAGGAATAAAATTATTTTTAATTTTATTATAATATCCATTAATAACTTTACTAACAATATCAAATTGAACTTTATTCCCAGAAACGATTTTTTTAATAAATTCTCTAACATCAGGAACATAAGATAAAAATTCTAAAATAGGAATAATTTTCAATAATTCATAATCATTTTTATCATCAAACCAACTAGTAATAGGAAATCCATTATATTGATTAAGTGCATAAGCAACAGGAGAATTATCAACAATAATAATATCTTTCATATCTCTTCCTAATCTCTTTAAATCTTTAACAAAAGCAGTATTAATTAAAGTACAATGTTCTCTAAATAAACGAAATGGTACATAACCTTTCTTATCAATTATATTTAAAAGTGGATTTGCATATTTTGAAAGTGATGCTGTAAAAATTACTAATTCATATCTTTTTGACATTTGTTCTAAAAATTCTTTTACATATGGTCTTACTAAAACATGAATATCATGAATTTCATTTTCTAATTCTATTTGTATTATTAAATCAGAAGGGCAATCAAATGGAATAAAACCACTATGAACTAAGGTTTCATCTAAATCAAGTACTAAGGTTTTTTTATCTGATGATTTTGGAGGAAGGAGATTTGTATTTTTATAACGATAATATTGAGGAGAAAGTGAACGGTTGTTTTTTTTTGTTGAATATGCAGTTGTTTGATAATTTGTATTTTTTGTATTATTGAGATTTATGTTTGTTGTATTATTTTTATTATTATTGTTATTGTTATTATTATTGTTGTTATTGTTATTGTTGTTGTTTGATATTATTTTTTGCTTTGAATTTGGTATGTTTGATATTATGTTGTTTAAATTTATGTTTTGAGAATTTTTTATGTATTTAAATTTATTTGATGATTTTGCTCTTTTATGTATTATTTCGTAATTTTGAGTATTTGAATTTATGTTGTTTGATGATATGTTTGCTATTGGGTAATTTGATGAGGATGATAATGATATTTTTCCTATTATTTTATTATTTGTTTTCCTCATATTTTTTTATATTTTTTTTTATTATTTTTTTAAAATTAATTTAAATAATTTTTATTTACATATAAAATTTTTTTCTTTCCAAAAAAGAAAATATATTTTATATATTAAATTTAAGAAAATCTATAATAATTAATATTCAAAAGAAATAATATTTTTTTGCCATAAAAGGATTAAAAAATAAAAAAAATTAAAAAATGAATCCTGAATTATTAGAAAGCACACAATCCACTTATATTTTCAAATATTCAATAGAAAGAATATGGATTTTAATAAAAAATATCTCAATTCTTTCATTATTTGGAGGTCAAAAATTTAATCCAATTTATATAAATGGAAATAATGATATAATAGGAAGTGAATTTATAGGATTATTCATTGAAAAATATCCTTATAATGGAAAATTAAAAAAAATGTTTGAAATACCAGGATATAAAAAAATAAAATGGATTTTTAATTTTGAAAATGGAGGTTTATTACATTTTAAAATAGAATTATTTAAAGTTACAGAAGACAATACAACAATATCAATAATTACATTTAAAAATAATAAAATTTTAGATGAATTTATGAAAATTTTAAATGAAAAAAAACAAAAATATTATGAATCAATAGAAAAATTTTTACAAGAATCTATTATAGATTTAATTCAATTCGAAAGTGGAATTATTTCAGGATCAATGGAAGATATTTGGGAATTTATAACTAATATAAAAAAATTAAAAATGATTGCTCCTTTAATTAATTTTGATGGAAATGAAGATATTAAAATAAATAAATGTTGTGAAATTCTCATATGTAAATTAGAAAATAATACTAAACAAATCACTATTAAAGTTATAATTATTAATAAAAATGAAAAATGGAATAAATGGGTTTATATTTTACAATTGTTAAAAAACGAACATATTCCTTCTCAAAAATTAATTGTCGAATTAACAAAAATTAATCAAAAGGATTGTCAGTTAAGTATATTGAATAAGTTTGATGAATATGCTGATAATGATTATATTCAACAAATTTCTGAAAAAAAAAAATATATTATTAATTCAATTAAGGATTACTTAGAAAATTATAAAAATTAATTCTGTAAATATAATGATATATTAATTAGTAATTGTTTGGAATATTATATTTGAAAGAATATTTAATTTATTTTATAAATAAATTTAAAAGAAAATATTAAATTTTTTTTTATTCGTAATATTACCTTGAATAAAATATTAAAAAGGAATTTGATAAAAAAATAAATACTTTAAAAAAAATTATTTAGTTTAATAAATTTAAAAAATAAATTAAAATGGATTCATCAAATTCAAGTAATTCAAGTGATTATTCTTATTTTACAGAAACAAAAGTAAAATATTTTGAACAAAAATTATTGAATGAAAATAATTGTTTTTATCAAATATTTATATTTAAAAATGATGACATTATTGGAAGAACATTTGGTTCAATAATAATTATATCTCAATATGGAGAAAAAAAAATAGCAATAAATGAAAATATTCAAAATTATAAAAATTCAATTAGTTCAATGATTCTTTTAAAAAATGAAGAATTATTATATTGTGCACATTCAACAATTTATTGCATAAATTTTAAAAAAAATAATTATGAGTATTATGTAATTAATTTAATACCATTAAAATTAAAAGAAAAAACTGAAATTTATCAATTTTATGAAACGAAAGATGAAAAAATTATTTGTTCAACTAATTCAACTTATTATATGATTATTCAAAAAAGTAAATCAGGTAATTATCAAATTATTCTTAATATAATTGATGATAAAGTTATTAATCATGGAATTTATGAATTAAATAAATATATTATTTTTATAAATCATATGTTAAATATTCAATTTTATGATAAAATAAGTTTCTCTTATGTGAATACAATAAATTTATCAAAATATTTAAATATTATAAAAGAAAATATTGAATTTAAAAAGAAATTATGTTTAAATAATATTATAATGGGAATTAATGATAATATAATTGCAGTTGCAACTTTAGGAAAAGGAATTTTAATAATAAATATAATTAATTTTGTTGTAATTAAAAAAATATTAAATATAGATTTTACATGCTGGACTAAATTAAATGATGGAAGTATTATAACTTGTGAATATTCTGATAATAAAAATTTAATAAGAATGGAACAATGGGATATAAATGAAAATGGAAAAGATTGGAATGTTGTTAGTAAAAAAGATTGTATTCATAATGATTTTGTTTATTCAATATGTTGTGATAATAATAATAATATTTATACATCAGGTAATGATAATAAATTAAAATGTTGGGAAATTCATTCATATAATTATTTTAAAGATGATGATTAATTAATTAGTTTTTATATTGTTATTTTTACTCATTTATAAAATAAATTCATATTATTAGTGTAATTAATTATTGAAATTCAATCATTTTTTTATAAAAATATTTTAAGAATTGAATTGATAATTGTTTTTTTAAATATAATTCAATATTTTAATTATTTAAATATAATTAATTTGAAAATTAAAGTTTAAATTGATAATCTTAAATTGTTTTATTATAATATTTTGAAGATTCAAATGATGTTTATATGGTATATTATAATTTTGATATATTTTCCATTAATTTATAAGGAATTTGATTATATTCTTTATTGGAATTTAATTAAAGAAATTATTTATTAAGAAAATCCATCAAACAAATATTCTTAATTATTAAATATTGTAAATTTATAAATTGAATAATATTCTTTATTATTCAATATATAAAAAGAAAAAAAAATTAAACTGAAAAAAAAAAAAACTTAAAAATAAATAAACTCAAAATTTGTTAAAAACCCAAATTAAATAAAAATTCCATATTTATTTCTTTTTATCTTCTTCATTTAAAACAAAAGCTTGTGCAGCAGCTAATCTAGCAATAGGAATTCTGAAAGGTGAGCAAGAGACATAATCCATTCCAATAGAATCAGCATATTGAATAGATTTAGGATCACCACCATGTTCTCCACAAATACCACATAATAATTTAGGATTAGTTTTCTTACCATCTTTAATAGCTTTTTCAATTAAAGCACCAACACCTTTACTATCTAAAACAGCGAAAGGATCAGCATCAATAATACCTGATTTTCTATAAACATCATGATATGAGAAATCATCTCTTGAAATACCGAAAGTAGTTTGTGTTAAATCATTAGTACCGAATGAGAAGAATTGTGCATATTCTGCTAATTGACCAGCAACAATACATGCTCTTGGTAATTCAATCATTGTTCCAAATGTATATGGAATTTTAACATTCCAACCTTCTTCAATTTTCTTATGTTCTCTATCAATTATTTCTTTCATTACTTCTAATTCTCTTTTTGACATTGCAAGAGGAATCATAACTTTTGGATGTACTTTTACACCTATTTTTGTTACATTCATTGCTGCTGTGAATATAGCTTTTGCTTGCATTTCAGTTAATTCTGGTTTTGTAATTCCTAATCTACATCCTCTGTTACCAAGCATTGGATTTGCTTCTTTTAATGTTACTATTCTTTCTTTAATTAAATTTGGATCACATTCTAAATCTTTTGCAAGGACTTGAATATCTTCTTCTGTTTTTGGTAAAAATTCATGAAGTGGAGGATCAAGGAGACGAATTGTAACTGGTAGTCCATCCATTATTTTGAATAATTCTTCAAAGTCACTTGTTTGATATGGTAATAATTCATTAATTGCTTTCATTTTATCATGTTGAGTTTCAGAAACAATCATTTTTCTAATTGAAATAATTCTTTTTGGATCGAAGAACATATGTTCAGTTCTTACAAGACCAATACCTTGAGCACCGAAGTCTCTTGCTTGTTTAGCATCTTTTGGTGTTTCAGCATTAGCTTCTACTTTTAATTTTCTTGTATCATCAGCCCATTTCATAACAGTTTCAAAATCACCAGAAATTTGTGGTTCAATAGTTGGTACTTGTCCTTTATATACTTCACCAGTATCTCCTGAGATTGAAATCCAATCACCTTCTTTAAGATTATATTTATCACCGAATTTAACAGTTTTTTTATCAAAATCAATAATCATATCACCAGCACCAGTAATACAAGGAGCACCCATACCTCTTGCAACGACTGCAGCATGACTTGTCATACCTCCTCTGGCAGTAACAACTCCTTTAGCAACATGCATACCAGTAATATCATCAGGTGATGTTTCTTCTCTTAAAAGAATAACTGGACCATCTTTGCATTTTTCAGCTGCATCATGAGCATTGAATACAATAGTACCGCATGCAGCACCTGGAGAAGCTGGAAGACCTCTAATCATAGTTTCTTTTGTAGCTTTAGGATCAATTGATGGATGAAGTAATTGATTGATTGTTTTAGCATCAATTAAAGTAAGAGCTTTATTGATATCAATAATTCCTTCTTTATATAAATCAACTGCAATTTTAACAGCAGCTTTACCTGTTCTTTTACCACTTCTTTGTTGTAAAAGATATAATTTACCATCTTGAATAGTAAATTCAATATCTTGCATATCTTTATAATGTTTTTCTAATTTATCTCTAACTTCATCTAATTGTTTATACATTTCAGGCATAGTTTCTTCCATACAAGGTAATTCAGAATGTTGAGCAGCTTTTCCTTCTTTTGAAATTTGTTGTGGTGTTCTAATACCAGCGACAACATCTTCACCTTGAGCATTAATTAAATATTCTCCATAGAAGATTTTTTCTCCAGTAGCTGGATTTCTAGTAAAAGCAACACCAGTTGCAGATGTTTCTCCCATATTACCAAAGACCATAGCAACAATATTAACAGCAGTACCCCAATTATGTGGAATATCATTTAAATTTCTATAAGTAATAGCTCTTTCATTATTCCATGAATTAAATACAGCATGATAAGCTTGTTTAAGTTGTTCTTTAACATCTTGTGTAAATTCTTTACCAGTTTTTTCTTTAATCATAGCACTATAATTAGTAAGAACATTTTTTAAATTTTCATCAGTTAATTGATAATCCATTTTAACACCAGCTTTTGCTTTTTCAGCAGAGAGAATTTTTTCAAATTCAGAATGTGGAACACCCATACAAATATCAGCAAACATTTGAATGAATCTTCTATAAGAATCATAAGCAAATCTTTTATTACCACTTTTAGCAGCAAGTCCTTCAACAGTTTTATCATTTAAACCTAAATTAAGAATAGTATCCATCATACCAGGCATAGAAACTCTAGCACCAGATCTAACAGAAACTAAAAGAGGATCAGCTTCATCACCGAATTTTTTTCCAACAATTTCTTCCATATTATTCATAGCTTTGAAAATTTGCTCGTCTAAAGTTTTTGGGTATTGATGATCATGTTCATAATAATAAGTACAAACTTCTGTTGTTATTGTGAAACAAGGAGGAACTGGAACACCAATTGAAGTGAGATCTACTCCTTTTCCTCCAAGGAGATTTTTCATCAAAGGATTTCCTTCTGCTTTTTCATTTCCTTAATATATACCCATTTATGGTTTGGATCTTCTCTACTCATTTTTTAAATATAATTTTTTTATTCAGGGTATTTATGGGATAAAAGGAGAATGGTGTAAATTCATTATTTTAAAATTTTTTTTTAGTTTTTTTATTTTTATTTTTTACTAAATCAAGATTTGGATTTTTTTGAATTAGAAGAAAAATAAAATTTAACAAAAAACTAGAAGAAGATTTTCAATTAATAAAAAATGAAATGGAAAAATATAAACTATTTAAAGAATATGGTTCAAAAATAAAAATCTATTAAAATATAACAAGTTATGTAATGTCTAATATATATGATAAAATATTTCCTATTTTACCTAATGACACTTTAATTTACCATAATTCTTTTAAGTTGGATTGAACAAAATAATTTATTAAAAAATGATAATTATATATTTGATAATTTCCTTCCAGAAACAAATAAAAACTCTTGGATTTTGTTCTTCAAAATTATTATTATTATTTGAATCAATATTTTTAGGTTTAGAAAGTGAATTAAATCTTTTAATATGATAATTATTATAATTTCCATTATTCTTTCTTTCGGATTGA
>JAEEGK010015722.1_pt1 | contig 16722 bp, 5 predicted proteins | sample 8958771 | NCBI WGS metagenome assembly JAEEGK01 (sample SAMN16246547, study PRJNA631951) | gut metagenome | biome: gut microbiome; feature: rumen; material: SC-attached | host: Bos | place: Iran: Karaj | collected 2018-10 | reverse complement strand
TAATTTTTTTATTTTTTATTATCAAAACAATTATTTTTTCATTATATTATTTTTCACTCTTAATTACAAATTAAATAATTAAAAAGCTCAATATCATTATAAAAATATTTAAAAAGATTCATTAATCTAAATAATAGTTATCTAATTTTACATTTTAAAATTGGTTTAATTTTATTATTACTTTTTTTTTTTGTTTTTGTTTTAATTTCATTATTACTATTCCTCAATAAATTTTCCAATTTTTTTATTTCAAATATTAATTTATTCCAATCATTATTAGTAAAATTTTGATTTCCTTCAATAAATTTTCCATTTTGAAACATATATATTCCTTTTCCTTCAATTTTATCATTTTTCCAATTTCCTATATAATTATCTTTATTTAAATAAATAATATTTCCAAATCCTTCTTTTTTATCATCTTTCCATTCACCAGTATAAATAATTCCATCAATATTTATTATTTTTCCTATTCCATTTTTTTTATTATTTATAAATTCACCAATATAACAATATTCATTTGGAATAATATAAATTCCTTTACCATTTAAACTTTCATTTATAAAATGACCTCCATAAATTATACCTTTTATTAATCTTTTCTTAAATACTTCTTCCAAATTTTCATTTTCAACTTCATTTTTTTTTTTTTTGATAATTTCATAATCACTTTTATCTGAATAAAAAATACCATTTATTATTTTATCATTTTCCCATTCTCCTTCAAATATACTTTCATTTATATAATAATATTTTCCTTTTCCATTTTTTAAATCATTTTTCCAATTACCATTATAAATATTTCCATTATAAAATTTTAATTCTCCTATTCCATTTTTATTATAATCATTATTAATTAAACCATAATATATATTTCCATTTTTATAAGTAATTTTACAATTTTTTGAAATATCAATATTATCATTTATAAAATAACCTTCTATTATTCTTCCATCTTCTAAAGTAATTATTCCTTTTCCATTCCATTTATCATTTTTCCATTCTCCATTATATATTTTACATATTATATTTATATTTTTATTTATATATTTTCCTATTTTATATTCCATTTTACCTTCACCATTTTTCATACTATTTTCCCAATTACCTTTATAAATATCTCCTTTCTTTTCATAAGATTCACCATATCCTTCTTTTTTATTATTTTTAAAATATCCTTTAAAAATTATGGAATTATTTTCAAAATTATATCTATTACTTTCTAATAATTTATTTTCAAAATTATTTTTATATTTCTCATTAAATGTAAATTCAATACTATTTTTATTTTTATCATTTTCCAATAAATTAGAATTTTTTTTTTTTTCCCCATATTTTATAATTCCATAACCTGATTTTTTATCATTTAACCAATTTCCAATATATGTGAAATTATTTGGATAATTCTTTATTCCTTTTTTTTCCCTTTTTCCATTTCTAATAAAACCTTTATATTTTTCTTTATTCCAAATATCATAAATTATTTTACCAAAACATTCAATATTATCATTTAATGAAATATTTTTTAAATAAATAGATTTAAAGATAAATTTTTCATTATTTTTGGTTATTGTATATTTTTTTGGGTTAATTTTATTTTCTTTGTTATATAAAATCATTTCATATATAAAATTTTGGAAAATATCATTAAATGTTTCTTTATCAAAATTTTCATAATTTTGTAAAAAATAATCTCTTGATAAATTTTTTATTTCATCAAATGAAATATTAATTGTTTTATTTTCAATTAAATTTCCTATCAAAAGTTTTGGAACAAAAAATTGATCTTTTTCATTTAAATCTGATGTTTTAATCCATTCTTTTAATTTATTAAAAGAGTTTATATTATTTAATGAATAACATAAAATAATTCCTGAAACTTTTTTTATTTCATCATCTCTTTCTTTTGATTCAAAATTAATTTCTTTTAAATCAATGTTAATAGAAATTCTATAATTATTTAAAGGTAAAGTATAATTTGTATTAATATTATTTTTTATATTAGTTTTTCCAGTAAATTTATCCCCTAATATTAAAATTTTAAATGACTTTGAATTAAGATTTATATTTTTAATATGTAAATTATTCCCAATTTGAGATAAAATAATATCGATTAATTTATTAATTGGTTCTTGAATATTTATATTATCCAGTGCACTACTTTCAAAAAAATTAAAATTATATTCTTTTGCAAATTTTTCTCCTTCTTCTTTTAAAACTTCCCTTTTTTCAATTAAATCACATTTATTTCCTATTAAAATTAAAGGAATATTATTAAATTTATTATGTTTGAAATTTTTTATCCATTTTTGACAATTTTCAAAAGATAATTTACTAGTTATTGAATAGACAAAAATTAATCCTAATATATGTTTAATTATATTTAAAAATTTTATTCTATAAAATTCATATTGAGGAATATCTATTAAATATATATTTATATTTTCATTATTTTTTTTAATTATTTTTTTGATTGAATATATGTCATTTGTTGGTGATATATTATTTTCAAAATTATTATTATTAAAAACATTTAAAATACTTGTTTTTCCTGTAAAATTATCACCAATCACTCCAATTGATATTTTTATTTTTTGATTATTCATTGATATATTTTATAATTAAAAATTTATTTGTTATTAATTAAATATAAAATCAATTGTTGTAATTATTCATTTATTTTTTTAAAATAAATCAAAATGCAAAAAATAAAAATTATATTATTTATATTCAATTAAAAATATTTCATTATTAATAAATAAATAATATATTGATATAAATAAAATAATATATTAATTTATGGAAATTATTCAATTCAATTAATTAACATTTGCCTATTTATAATAATATAAAAGAAAATATAAAATTAAAAAATCTTTAGAGTAATCCTCTATATATTTTCCTAAAACTACTTTTTTTTCTATATATATCATTTTTATCTTTCAATTAAAAATTTAGTAATACGTAAAAGATATGAGAATAAAAATAAAATTTAAAAAAAATAATTATAAAAAATTATAAAGATAATATAAAAATGATGAAACAAATATATAATAATTAATAGTATGAATAATAGAAATATTTAAAGGATTATATTGTTTTTTTATAAAAACTCCAGAGATATTTTGTTGAATATTATTCAATTTTTAAGAATGTTTAATAATAAAATTAGCTTTAAAAAGGTTTATATTTTCTTAATAATGTATTATTATGAACATATTAGTAAAATATTTATATTTATTAGTGTTTTTATATTTGTCTTAACTCAATTTTTTTCCCTTTAAAAGAAAGGAAATAAAAGTTGTTAGAACAGTTAATTCACATTTTATTTTAATATTTAATTTTTGTATTCATTTATGATAATCTATGTTTAACTTCTAATTTTATATGGAGAACTAATTTTAATATATTTAATTTTATTTTTTTAAAATGTTATTCTTGTTATATTTTTTGAATTTGTTTTATTTTTTGATTATTATGATAAGAATTTTCTGATTGTAACAAGAAAAATAAAAAACATTATCAAAATTAATTAATAACCTTTTAAATTATGAATTTGATTAATAAATTTTTTTTAATTATTATTTTGATTAATAATATTATTTTATAAAAATATTAATTTTAACATCTTATTTAACATTCATCAAAAAAAAATATTATAAAGAGATAAAATAAAAAAATAAAATAAAATAAAAATAAAAAAGTGAGAAAAAAAAAGTTTAAAATATATATATATAAAAAAAAATGTTATCATCTCCAAAAAAAGAAGAAGACTACTCAGAATTAAAAGGATTAGACCCATCATTTTTTAAACTAAACAGAACAAACTACATAAACAATTTAAAAATCAGAAATCCTCAATTAAACTTAAACAGTGTAATAGTACTTGAAGGAGGTAATTTATTACCAAAATATGACGGAGACACATCATACTATTACTTTGATCAAGAATCAAATTTTTATTATTTAACAGGAGTACGTGAACCAAATATGAAATGTGTAATTGATATAAGATCAAATGATTGTATATTATTTTATAAAAAAGAAGATGAAGATATGAAAATATGGATGAAAGTACCATCATATGAAGAAATAGAAAAAAAATATGATATTAAAACTTTACCAATGGAAGATTTAAATAAATATTTACAAGATAGAAACATGGAAGTTATTTATTTATTATCTGGAGTAAATGAAAATTCAAATTTATCTTGTTTAACAGCAGAATTAAATTTTAAAGGAGATTATGAATATTTACAAAAGAAAATATCACATGATAAATATACATATATGGTACTATGTGATACAAGAAGAGTAAAAAATGAAAAAGAGAAAGAATTATTAAAATATATAGGAAAAATAACAAATTTAGCACATATTGAATTAATAAAAAATATAAAACCAGGAATGAATGAACGTGATATGGAAAATATGTTTCTTCAATATTTAAGAGATAATTATTATTGTAGATTCTTTGCATATAATTGTATATGTGCCTCAGGTTCAAATTCAGCAACATTACATTATGATTTAAATAATAAAAAAATGGAAGATGGTGATTTATTTTTAACAGATATGGGAATAAGATTTTGTGGTTATGTTTCAGATATAACAATAACAATTCCAGTAAATGGTAAATTTACAGAACAACAAAAAGAAATATATAATATAGTATTAAAATCAAATAAAGAAACAATAAAATCAATTAAACCAGGAATAACAAGATATAATGAAATGGATAAATTAAGTAAAATAATAATTTTAGAAGGACTTCAAGAAATTGGTATATTAAAAAGTAATTCAACAGTAGAAGAAATGTATAATAATAGATTATGGTATTATTTTATGCCTCATAGTTTAGGTCATTTAGTTGGTTTAGATGTTCATGATGTTGGATTAAGAAGTGTTTCTTATAAAAGTTTACAAATTATTGATAATGGGACTTTTATTACTGTTGAACCTGGAATTTATTTTGTTGATTTTTTAATGGATGAATTGATTAATAATCCTAATTTAAATAAGTATGTTAATGTTGAAAAATTAGAAGAATATAGAGGATTTGGAGGAGTTAGAATTGAAGATGATGTTATGGTTCATGAAAATAGTGTTGAAAGCTATCAACAAGATCTTCCTAGAGAAGTTGAAGATATTGAAAAAATGATGAGAGGGGAAATTTAAATTTTATTTATTTTTTGTTTTTTTAATCAATGAAGAATAAAATTTTATTTTTTTATTTTTTTTTTGGTTTTTTACTTTTTTTATATTTAATTATATTAAAATTTTGAATTTTATGATATTTTACTATTAATAATACAAATACAATAATAAACTCTATTTTTTTTTATTTATAATTTTAATTTTCAAAAAATGAGTTAAATTTAATTTCTCTTCTTTTATTTTCATAAATATAGGGACTAAAATATTTTTTATTTGAAGAATTTTCATCATTTATCATATCTAAAATATTTTCCATTTTTCTTTTAATTTTATTATTTTTTCTTTTATTATTTTGAATTTTTGTAATTGAAAATACTTTCCTTAATCTTGAAGGATAATTTTGAGATAAATTTTGATTTAATAAAGAATTTAAATTAAAGGAATTTACACCTAAAAAACTTGATTGATTTCTGTCAAGAAATGAATTTTTATTATTACTTATACTAGAAAATTTACTTTCATATTGTGTACTTCCTTGATTTTTAGAATTAAATTCATTTGTAAAATCTTTTAATTTTAAATATGTTATATTTAAATTTTTATTCATATTTTTTTCATTTTTTCTATTAAGTTTTTCAATATAATCATATTTATCTCTAAATAATTTATCTAATTTTTGTGCTTTTCTTTTATTTTTTGATCTTTCTTTATTTGATAAATTTAAATGTTGATTGTGATGAATATTAATAGAATCATTTAAATTAATATTTTGATTATTTAATTGAAGAGAATAAGTTGAATTTTTATGGAATAAAAATTTCTTTTTATATATATTATTTTTATTTTCATTATTATTATCATTTTCTTCAATTTCATCATCACAAAAAATAGGATTCCAAATATCAAAACTTTTATTTTCCCAAATTATATCATCATGATTAATTTTCCTTCTTAAATCAAATCTTAAGAATTTTAAAAAATCTTCTTCTTCTTCTTCGCTATCTTTATCAATATTTTCAACAATAAAATCCATTCCAATACTATAAACATTAAGTAATTTAATATTATTATTATTTGCAGAATAATTATTATCATAATTTAAAGAAAATGAATTAATATCTGAAATATTACTATAATTTTTATTTGTATTTATATTATTTTCTTGAATATTAAAAGCTGCAATGTTATTAACAAGTGAATTTGTAGTATTAAATAAACTTTTATTTTGGTTTGAATTTCTAGGAATATTTTTTATTTCTCTAAATATAAGTTCATTTTTTTTTCTATTAATACTATTTTCTACTTTTGTATTAAAATAATGTTGTATAAATTTTTCATTATTAACACAAAATGTTTTAAAAGGATTTCCTTTTAAAAAATTTTCACTTTCTTTTTTTATATAATATCTTTTAAAATATTCTGTATATTCAATAATAATTTTTATTAATTTATCATTTTGATTATCCTTCTCAATTAAAGAATCATTTATTAATTTATTTAATTCATCCATATCATAATTTGAAGTAATAAAAAGATATTTATCACTTAAAATTTCTCTTGATAAATGTGAAAAGGCAACATTATCATTTGAACAATAAATACAAGAAAAAATAGGTAAAGGTGTTAAATTTAATTCATCTTTATTTCTCTTTTTATTTTTTTTAATTTCTGTATTAATTTGAATTTCTTCTTCTTCTTTTGAATGTTCGACTGAATAATCAATTGAACTTATAATTGATTCATTATCATAATTATTTCCAAAATTTTGTATAATATCTTTATTTTCATTTTCACTTATATTTGATAATGAAGATAAATTAAATTCTTCATTTAAGTTATTTAATTCCATTTTAATTTATTAAAAAAAATTATAATTTATTTTAATAGAGCAATTCTTTTTTTTTTTCTTTTTTTTATATAATGTTTCGTTTATTTATTTTTTTGATTAAAGGAATAAATTTCATTTTGTAGTCTTTCTCCAATATGAAATACAATTTCAAAGTCTTTAAATAAAAATGTTGGCTCAAAGTTTAAATTTTTATTTTTAAATAATAATAATTCAAAATACATTATGAAAAACCCAAATTTCTTTTTATCATAGATATTCTCCCATTCATTTTTTACATCTTTTTCATCTAAGAATATTAATATTAAATTATTTAAAGTTTCCTCTTTAAGATTTGTATTATTATTAAAAAGGAGATAGACAAATAAATTTTCATTAAAGAATTTATTAAAATTATCTCCTTCATTATAAATATGATTTGAATAATTTTCTAATAAATTATTCATTGAATTTATTGAACATTCATTTAAATTAAAATTACTATATTCATTAATAAATTTTTTTAAAGTTTCATCTTTTAAATTTTTACTTAAATCTAATATAATTGAATTAGTTTTAAAAGATAATATAATATTAAATACTAAGTACAAATCATTTAATTGATATTCATTAATTTTATCCAAATATTCTCTTCTTTTTTCATCACCATAAACACATTGAATACATTTGTAAAAAATATTAATATAATTTGGTATATAATCAAGTAATAGTTTATTATTAAAATAACTTTTTAATTTTGGATTTATTTCATTTTTCTTCTTTTGTTCATCATTTATTTGTAATTTTTCTTTAGCAATACTAAATAATAATTCACCATAATATACAATTTCTTTTTTAATGAATAAAGGATTTTCATTAACTTTGTCTAATAAATATTTTTCTATATTATTAATTATATTTTCACATATTTCTTTAGTTTCACTTTGATATGAATTAAATAAAATTAAATTTTCAATAACATTATTAATTATATCAAATAACACTGATAATTCATTATCAGAGCAATCTTTGATAATAATTAAAAATGTTGTATAATTAGAGAGCAGTCTTAAACAACAAATATTAACATTTATATTACTTAAAAACTTCAAAAGGAATTTTAAAAATTTATCTTTTAATTTATTTTTTTTTATTCGAATTATTGAATAATATTCAACTAAAATATAATCTAAATTTAATAATTCTGGAAAATCTACAAAATTATTTGAAAAAAAGCAATTATCACATAAATAACAAAATAGAGGTTGATTTTTTTCAATTTCATCAATTTTAAAAATATTATTTAATAATATAGAAATAAATAATGAATTAACTATTTTATCATTAAAAATTTTCTCATTTGGATTATCATTAAATAAAGAATTTTTCCAAATTGATTGTATAATCAAATGTCTTTTTATTTGACTTTCATTTTGTTCTTCATTATTATTTATAAAAGTTATTTCATATTGACATAAATTTAAAATAAGATTATTCATTAATAATATATTATAAGGATTATCTTTTATATATGAAAAAATTCCATTATTTTTTTCAAAAGAAATGTCAATTGTATATTCAAGTAATTTTGATAAATCTTCTTCTTTCTCTTTTATTCTTTTATTTGCTACAGTATTATTATGATTAGAAAAAAAATAATTTAAATTTTCTTTTTTATATAATATTTCATTAATGATAATTAAATAAAAAGGATTTTTTTCTTCTGATATAATCAATTCAAAAATGTAATCAAATACTAAAGATATTTTTTCTTCTAAAATTCTTTTACCAGATTCATCTTCATCTTGAATAAAAATAGTACTTAAGAAATTTTGAATATATTCAGAAATTATATTAGAAAAACATTTAATAATTCCAATTGCACATAAAAGTTCTTTATTTTTATCATTTTCATGTAATAAAATATATTCATCAAATTCAAAAAATGAAATAAAATTCTTTAAACTTTCATATTTATTTAATCCATTATTGTTATTATTAATAATAGTATTAATAGAAGGTAAATTTTGTGTTTTTAAAATTAAATTCTTTAACACATCAACAAATTTATCTGTATAATAATCAATTTTTTCTTGTAATTGTTGAGGTTTATCTTTTGAATAAATTTGAGACATTAAAGAAAAAGTAAAAAAAGTTTTATTATCAAAAGAAATCATTAATCTTTTATCTTCAAAAACTTCTTTAAATTTCTGCATAGATAAATTAAGTAAAGAATCAAATAAAATACCTTCATAATATTTACTATAAGTAAACATTGCATATTGTGCATTTTTTCCTTCTTCAGTTTGTTCTTTTTTTAATAATTCATTAAAAAATTTAAAAAATAATTCAAAAATTTTTGCATTATTTGCTATTATACATAATTTTACTAATTTATCAATTGCATAATTTTTCCTTTGTAATGTTTTAATACTTTTTTCTTTAAATAAAGCAATTAATAATTTAAAAACTAAATTACTAACTTGATCATTTCTTACAAATTCAAGTAAATATTCAAAAAAAATATCAATTATTTCATTTTTATTTTTTTCTTTAACAAATAAATTATCATAAGATAAGAAAAGAGTATTTCTCATAATTTGAATAATTCCAATATATAAAACTGATTCTTGATATTCAATATTAGTTTTTTTTATAATATTTAAACAATTTTCAATTAATTTTCCACTTTTTATTGGTTGATTTGAAGCAATTGAAACATCTAAAATCGAAGAAATAAAATCAATTATAAATAAAGATAATATTTCTATTAATTGAGAGTTTATTTCAATTAAATTTAATCTATTTAATAATTTTATAATATGATGAAATCTCACTTCATTAAATAATGTAAATAATTCTTCTGTTCCTTTAATTGATGTAATTGTTATTGTATCATTAATTATATAATCTAATAAACTTAATTTTGATAATTTTGATAATGATGATATGATTTGAGGTAATTCAAAATCTCTTTTTTGATATTTTGTTTCATCATTTATTATAGTTAATATCATTGGTCTTGGTTTATAATCACCTTTAATTGAAGTTACTTTATTAAAATATGATAAATTTTTATATATTATCCATTCATATATTGCACTCATTGATTTACTTTCAAAAACTTGATTAATTAAAAAATTAATATGATATTGTGTATAAGTAAATTGAGATAAGTAATATAATGAAATTGGAAATATTTCATTAAATTTTTTATACTTTTTAGTTTTAAATAATGCAAAAAGATTTTCAATAATATCAATATTAAAAGATGAATAATAAACTAAAAAATTTAATAAATTAATTAAATAATCCTCAGTTATTTCATTTTCAATTTCTATATTATTTTCAACTATATAACTTATTATTAATGAATGAAAAATTGCTGCATCATCTACAATAAAAATATTATTTGTACCTATATATTTTTCAATTAATTTAAATCCAATTTCATTTGAAGTTTTCATTATACAATATAAAATATCATTAATATTATTATCTTCATCAATGAAATAATAAAAAATATTTGCTGCACTTTTATATTTATTCATTGCAATAAATTTATTAAATAATTCTAAAACAATGAAAATATTTTTTTCTTTTAATAAACTTCTTTTATTAACCTTTCTAACAAATATATATTTATTGATAATGCATTCAAAAGTCTTAATATCATTTTCAATTAAAAAAGAAAAAAGTTTTTGTTTTATTTTAACTAATTCTTCATTAATATTACTTTCAGATTTAAAAAATTCATCTAAAGCAATATCAATAAGATAATTATTTGTATAATTTTTCTTAAATGAAGAATTGTTAAAATAAGTAAGAAGTAAATTAAAAAAATATTTCTGAAATATTTTTTCATCTATCTTCTTACAAAAATTAATAAAGGAATAAATTAAATTTTTACTTTTGAGAATGTCCATTTGTTTATGAAGAATATTTTCAAATATTAATTTAATTATTGTTTCTGGTTCTAATTTTAATGTATTTGATAATTTTTCTAATGAACTTATGAAGTTTATTTTTATTCCTTCACATTTTTCTTCTTGATTCATTTTATTGAAATTTGTACAATTTTTTGTAAATAGTTTAATAGCTTCTTCTTTATTAATTTTATCTTCTGCTCCCTGGTTTAATGACATTATTTAGTTTTATATATTAATAGATTTAAATATAATTTAATTATCTATATATTAATTTAAAAAAATATTAAATATAAAATATTTTAGTTTTAAATTAAATCTTTTATGATAAAACTATAATATTTATTTATTCAAGAAAAATTAATTTTTTAATAAAAAAATATTGAATTTATTTTTTATTGTTCATATTTAAATTCCTTTTATAATATTGATATTCTTTAATTTTCCTATATTTTTTATATGATTTTTTATTTTATTAATTATAATTAACTAATAATAATTTAGCTTTTTAAATTTAATTAACTTTCTATTTTAATGTATATTTTTTAAAGAAAATTTGCATTTACAATAATAAATTTTTTCTATTTATTTTTTTGAATAAAAAATCAAATTTATAAAGATAAAAAAAGTGGACTTTTACATAAATAATAAATAAAATATAAAAAATGGACATTTCTCCTAAAGTCAAAAATAAATTAAAAGAAACTGAAATAAAGAAAGGATTATCAGCTTTAAATTCTTTACCAACAATAGATAATAAAATAGAAAAAGAGACCATAAATGAATCTTTAAATAATATATCATTAAATATTCAAAACTTTATATCAAATGCTTTAGTTAATAATACAACAAAAACTAAATATTTTGATATTAATAAAGAAATAGAAGAAATAGAAAAAACAAAAAAAAAACAATTAAAAGAACAAGAATCATTTTTAAAATTAAAAGCAAAATTTGGTTTGGGAGAATTAAATCTAAATAATGAAGAAAATAATATAAATAATTTAAACAATTTAATAGGATTAAATAATTTCAGAGAAAAAAAAAATTTAAGAAAAACATCTCATAATAATTTACAAAATAAAATTAATCATCAATTAAATAATATTTCATTAAAACAAATACCAAATGAATTATATGAAAATATGAATATTGATTCAAAGAAAAAATTAAATTTGAAAAAAAGAAATTCAGTAATGTCAATTAATAGATTTAATTTTAGTAATTATATAAATAATCATAATTATCATCTCAATAATAATAATAATAATATTAATTCAAATAATAATAATTGTACTAATTCAAGTTGTTCAAGTAATAATAATTTTGAATTAACTTCACCTAAATCAAAAAAAGGACATAGATTTTCTTTAACAGATTTTGCTTTTAAAAATGATTTAATGTCAATTATTGAAAAAGATATAAAAAATAAGAAACATAATATTCATCATATACCTTCTTCATCAAAAAATAATGTTCCAATTCAGAAAAAATTGTCTCAAAAATTTCAACAAATAACAAAATCAAAATTAAAGAATCAAAAATCAGAAAAAAGTATTAAATTTAAAATAAGAAGAAAAAAAAGAGAAAAATCCTTTATAATAAATAAAATCAATTTATATACAAGATTAATGAAAAAAAATGATTTAAAAAAAAATTTTAATACAACAATTTTAAGAAATACTATAACAAATAAATATAGTAGAAGAAATACATATTTACCAAAATCTCATTTTTTAGAAGAAATAAATTTATCAGATGAAAAAAAAGATGAAAATGATATAAGAAATATTTTAAATTTATCTAAAAACCAATATAAACAATTTTCAAAATGTTGTGATGAAATAAAAGATAGATTATTATTATCACCTTATAAAACAAAAAGAACAAAAACAAAATCATCAAAAAATGAAAGTAGTTTAATTTCAAATAAAAATGAAGAAAAAGAAACTAAAAAATCAGAAACATTTTTATCAATAATTGAAAAAAAAAAATATTTAGAAGAAGGAATTAATGAAAAAGAAATAGGTAGTAATAAAATTGATTTTAAAATATTTAAAGAAATACAATATAGAAAATTAACAAGAGTAAATAAATTAGTATATGATTCATTAAGTGATGATGAATCAGATATTGATTATGAAGATTATTTTTATATAAATCCAAGGTCAAAATTTAAATTGTATTTTGATTTTGTTATATTTATTATAACATGGTATAATATGACAATTACACCAATTGATATTTGTTTTTATTCTAAAAGACAAAATTATTATACATTTCGTATTTTTTTAATGACAATATTTACATATTTTCTTTATTTAAGTGATTTTGTTTTAGGTTTCTTAACAGCATATTATGATATAGAAGAAAGATTTATAAATAAATTACCAAATATTATAATTAATTATTTAACAACTTGGTTTATTCCAGATTTAATTTGTGCATTACCATATAATTTAATATCAATATTTCGAAAAAAAGAAACTTATGTAATATCAATAAATGAATATAAAGGAAAAAATCTTATTCAATTATTTCCTTTAATAAAAGCATTTAAAATATATAAAAATAATGTATTTTTTTTTGCATATGTACATTATATAAAAAAGAAAACTTCATTAATTCGAATAACAGATACATCAAGATTTATAATATTATTTTTTATATGTGGTCATATTTTAGCATGTATATTTATATTTTTATCTCATTTAGAAAATCCATCTTGGGTAACTCAACAAAATTTATCAAATTCTCCTAAATTTGAAATATACATATCATCATTTTATTATGTTTATGCAACAGTATTTACAGTAGGATATGGTGATATTGTTTCAATAAATATATATGAAAGATTTTTTAATTTAATTTTATTAATTGTTGGAATTATGGCTTATTCTTATTCTGTTTCTTCATTAAGTAATTATGTACAAACTGTTGATTCAAGAACTCAAGATTTCAATAATAAAATGGCAATTTTACAACATTTAAAATTAACACATGAAAAAATGTCTCAAAGTTTATATGAGAAAATAGTTCGTTTTTTAAAATATAATACACATAATGAAAGAGATAAAAATGAAATTATCGATAATTTACCTATTGGCTTAAGAACAACATTAATTATGGAAATGTATAAACCAATAATTAATAATTTTATATTTTTTAAAACTTATTCTTCATCTGATTTCATAATAAGAGTAATTTTAGCATTTAGGCCAATTTTTGTTATGAAAAATGAGAAATTAGTAAATGAAGGTGATTATATTGAAGAAATAGTTTTTGTTAAAAGAGGAACACTTTCATTAGAACTTCCTCTTCCAGTTTTAATTAAAGATAAAGATATTGAAAATATTAATATTTTTAAAAGAAGAGCTACACTTTTAAATATGGATTTTCCACATTATCCATTAAAAACAATAAATAATGAATTAAATAATCAAAAACCAAAAATTATTGATTTTAATAATACATTTAATCAACAGAAAACATTAACTTTTGTTAAAGGAAAAGGATTAAATTATGTTAATACTTTAAATAATAATAGATTTAATAAACCTATTCAACAATATGTTAAAATTATTGAAATAAGAAAAAATGAACATTTTGGTGATATTTTAATGTTTTTAAATAGAAGAAGTCCTTTAAGTATGAAAGTTAAAAGTAAAAATGCAGAATTATTTTTATTGAATAAAACTGATGCTGTGGAAATTTCAATGAATTTCCCAAAAATTTGGAGTTTAATTATTAAAAAATCACTATTTAATATGGAACAAATTGAAAGATTAATTAATAAAGCACTTAAATTTTTTTTTTATCAAAAACAAGGAAAAGGGAAAAAAGGAGCTTTTTATCAAAAAGATTTTACAAAAGATAATATTTTTGTTAATTGTGAAGATTTATATTCGAGTTTATCTTCTCAAGATTGTGAATTAAAAAGTATTCCTTCTGTATCAGAACAATTTTATGACACTTCTGAAAAAAATTCAATTATTCCTAATTTTGATAAAAAAACTTCTAATCAAAATACTTCTAAAAGTGATAAAAATTCAAATGATAGTGATAATAATAATTATACTTTTTCTAATGATTATGAAAATACAAAATCAAAAAGAAGTTTTCGAAGTTATTCTTCAGAAAAATCAAGTGAACATATTTTAAAATCAAATAGATCAAATATAAAAAAAAATAAAACAAAAAAAAAAAAAGAAAATGATAATTTTTCAGATGTTTTAATTAATGAAACTATTAAAGAAGCGAATACAGATGATGAAAAAGATTCTGTAATTATGAAAAAGAATAAAAATAGAAATAGTGTTTCAACAGAAAAAAAAAATGTATTAACAAAAATACCAACAAAAGGAAGTAAACAATATTCTGATTCAGATTCTGAATTTAATTCAAGTTCAAGTTCTTTAGAATTAAAGAGTAATACTGGATCAAAAACAAAAAGAGGAAAAGAAACTTATAATTATTTTGATTTTTCAAGTTTTTCAAATAATAATAATACTTTAGTTTATCCTTTTTCAAAAGATGAGATAAATAATGAAGAATATCCTTTTGAAAATAATAATATTAATACTATTTTAGAAAATAATAATTCTATTATTAAAGGATTTAATGGTATTGTACCAAAACAATATTTATATGATAATTATTTAAATCAAAAATCTAAATTAACTAATTCAATAATAAAACAAAAATTTTCAAATCATAATTTTTTTTTTTATAATTTATCAACTTCAAAATTTGATTTTCAAATTAAATCAAAAATAAAAGAAAATTTTGAAATTAAAATTACTTCTCCAAAAAAAGAACAAATACAATTAAAAATAATTAAAACTGCATCTTTTGCTATTCATTATTTTAATAAAGGATTAGCATTAAAAAGTCATAGAAATAGAGGTTCATATTTTAAAGAAATTGAATATAAAAAAACAGATAATAATAAATTAGATATAAATTATTCTAAATCAAATGCATTTGAACCTCAAAGAAAATCAATGACAAATAAATCATTAAGACTAAAATTAAATAGTGATAAAAAAACAAATAATAATATATTAAATCCAAAAACAAAATTATTTGATTCTCAAAAGAAAACTGATAATGAAAAGAAAAATATGCCTTTATTTTCAGAAGGTACTTTAGATTTAATAGGTAAAAATATTGAAAGTTCATCTCTTGCTTTAAATAATCCTAATATGTTTTATAGAAATTATTTTAATCAAGTTGTTCATGCTGATAATGAAAGAAATAAAACAGTTACTACAAAATTAAAAGAAATTGAAAAAATTATTCAAAATGGTCAAAAGTCAAGAAGACAAAATACTATTTTAGAAGTAAATGAAAATAATAATAATAATAATAATAAAGAAATTGAAGTTGGTGAAATTAATGCTTTTAAATTAACTGATGAAGATATTAAAAGCACTTAATATTTTAATTATTATAACAAATTGTTTATATAAACAATTTTTTAATTTAGTTTTTGTAGATTCAAATCCTAATTTACTAATTTGAATATTTTATTATATATATATAGTTATTATAAGTATAAATTATAAAAAAAAAACAAATTATTTTTTTTAAATTAAAAAAAAACTTATAATTAAAAATCAAATTTAAAATCAAATAATAAAAATTAAAAATAATAAAAAGAATAATAATAATAAATCAAATTTAATAAAAATATATATCTCAAAGATATATATCATCTACCCTTAATAATTTATAAAAATAAAAAATAAATTTTTTTATTTTTTTTTAAAAATAAATCATTAGAACTTAAATTAAAAATATAATTTAAATGTC
>JAEEGK010015721.1_pt1 | contig 16723 bp, 18 predicted proteins | sample 8958771 | NCBI WGS metagenome assembly JAEEGK01 (sample SAMN16246547, study PRJNA631951) | gut metagenome | biome: gut microbiome; feature: rumen; material: SC-attached | host: Bos | place: Iran: Karaj | collected 2018-10 | reverse complement strand
GCTCTCTTTGTAGTCCCTACAGGAATCGAACCTGTATTTAAGGTTTAGGAAACCTCCGTTCTATCCGTTGAACTAAGGGACCGCGTCAAAGGACTCTTACTGGGCGTCCTTTACAATGATCTGACGGCCTCTGTAGTAACCGCACTCAGGGCATACCCTGTGGTACAGAACTGTTGCGCCGCAGTTAGGACAGGTGGCAAGTGTAGGGACAGGTGCGTGGTCGTGAGTACGCCTCTTGTCTCTCCTCTGCTTTGAAAGTTTATGTTTCGGATGTGCCATTGTTTTATATTTTTAAATTATTATTTGCTCAAATACTTTGTTACCTCCGGGTTGCATTCTTCTTCTGGGTGAACCTTAATCATAGGGAGAGCAGTGCATACGTAGTCATATACATCCTGACTTAGGTCCAGGGCCTGGTCTGCGGTCAATTCATCATCCGTGAACGAGGTGTGAACCGGAATTTCAAGAGGGTCCAGACAACGGTCGCAGGCTACTGTGACGCTGCCGTCTATCTTGCTTTCAACCTCGAAGTCATAGTTGTGATTGTACACGGTGGCTTCTACCTGAAGCCCCGCCGCAAGTATTTCTTCGTTTCCGAATGCTTCAAAGAACTCTTTTCCGACAGACCACTCAAAATGGTTGCTGCCTTCCTTGAGCACTTTAAGGGGTATCTCAAAGGGTTGCAAAGTTAAATAATTTTTTTCTATTATCAATCTTCCGAATCGCTATTTCTTTTTCTTGCAAGAGGATCGAGCAAAATTTTGCGGATTCTCATATGGTGAGGGGTGATTTCAACCATCTCATCGTCCTGGATATACTCCAGTGCCTCTTCCAAAGAAAACTTGATTGCAGGGGGCAAGATGATTTTCTCGTCCGAACCGGCAGCCCTCACGTTGGTGAGCTTCTTCGTCTTGCAGATATTTATGTTCAGGTCCCTCTCGCGCGTGTGCTCTCCCACTACCTGGCCTCCGTAGATCTCCTCTCCCGGCTCCACGAAGAAGCGGCCGCGGTCCAGGAGCTTATTCATTGAATAAGCGATGGCCTCGCCCGTTTCAAGTGAGACAAGGGAGCCGTTGTTGCGGCGTTCGATCTCTCCCTTGAAAGGCTGATACTCCTTATAACGATGCGCGACAACCGCCTCACCCTGCGTAGCGGTGAGCAGGTTGGAGCGCAGTCCCATAAGGCCTCGGGTAGGAATCTCGAACTCCAGAAGGGTCCTGTCCCCACGAGGCTCCATATGTACCAGGGCGCCTTTGCGGCGGGTGGATATCTCAATTGCGGCTCCGACGAATTCCTCCGGCACCTCTATCGAGAGCTCCTCTATAGGCTCGCACCTCTGGCCGTTGATAGTCTTGTCGAGCACCTTGGGCTGGCCTACCTGAAGCTCGAAGCCTTCGCGGCGCATAGTCTCTATGAGCACCGAAAGGTGAAGCACGCCTCGGCCGTAAACTACAAATGAATCCGCTCCAAGGCCAGGTTTAACCCTGAGGGCAAGGTTCTTTTCAAGCTCGCGGTCCAGCCTGTCCTTTAGGTGGCGGGATGTCACGTACTTTCCGTCCTTGCCAAAGAACGGGGAGTTGTTTATGGTGAAGAGCATACTCATTGTGGGCTCGTCCACTGAGATTGGCGGCAATGGCTCCGGATTCTCGAAGTCCGCGATGGTGTCGCCAATTTCAAATCCGTCGATGCCCACGACGGCGCAGATGTCTCCGCACTGAACGCTCTCGACATTGGTCTTGCCAAGGCCGTCGAACACCATCAACTGCTTGATCTTCTGCTTCTGGATGATGTCATAGCGCTTGCAGAGGCTTATCTGCTGGCCGGCCTTGAGTGATCCGCGTGTCACCCTTCCCACTGCGATACGTCCCACGTACGGGGAGTACTCGAGTGAGGAGATGAGCATCTGCGGAGTGCCTTCGCGCACCTCCGGTGCGGGAATCACCTCCAGGATGGCGTCCAGCAGGGGCGTGATGTCACCCGACGGCTGGCGCCAGTCGCGGGACATCCAGCCCTGCTTTGCGCTTCCGAATATGGTCACGAAGTCCAGCTGGTCCTCCGTGGCGTTAAGGTTGAACATAAGGTCAAAGACCTCTTCCTGGACATCGTCCGGGCGGCAGTTGGGCTTGTCCACCTTGTTGATCACAACAATTGGCTTCTTGCCCATCTGAAGAGCCTTCTGGAGGACGAAACGGGTCTGTGGCATACAGCCTTCAAAGGCATCAACCAGCAGCAGGACTCCGTCCGCCATATTGAGCACTCGCTCCACCTCTCCTCCAAAGTCGCTATGGCCAGGAGTGTCTATGATATTGATTTTTACGCCCTTGTATATAACGGACACGTTCTTTGCCAGGATGGTGATTCCCCTTTCCCTTTCCAGGTCGTTGGAATCCAGTATCAGCTGGCCAAGGTTCTCAGGCTGGCGTACCAGGTTGGCCTGGTAGATCATCCTGTCCACCATTGTGGTCTTGCCGTGATCCACGTGGGCGATCAGGGCTATATTCCTAATTTCTTGCATTTATTTAAGGCTGTAAAGTACACAGGCGTGCGGCGCCAGGGTTGCGGATACCACACCCTTGCACTTGCCGGCGCTCTCGCCTGTCCACATATTGACGGCGTTCACTGACTTCTTGGTTATGCCAAGGTCAAGAAGGCAGGTCTCAACCGTCCTCTGCTCCTCTGAAGTGTTGAACAGGGCCACATAGGTCTCCCCTGTTCCCGGATTCTTGGAGCGCACTACTAACTGTTTATTGTCACGATATACCTGACGGACATCGTCGCTTTCCGCGTGCATCTTGAGCACGGCCTTGTTGGTGAGCAGCGAAAGGGTGAAAGGATCCATTGTAGGAAGGTCTCCGCCGAACATCAAAGGAGAGCGCAGGATGCAGAAGAAGGTCATCAGGGAGTACTGCTCGTCCTTGCTCAGGAGAGTCATACGGTCAACTCCGCGCTCGCCGCGGATTGCCAGGTGTCCCAGAGGGATCATGTCGCAGTCCGGCCAGGTACCCTTCTTGATGTACGGATACCAGTCCTGAGCAACCCTCATAAGGTTGGTGACATCCCTCCAGATATCCCAGACATCGTTCACCATACGCCACATATTGGCGTGGGTGCTGATGTGCTCGGCCTGCGCCGGCGGCGTAGCGCCCGGCGATGTGCTGAGAACAATCTGGCGGCCGCACTTGTCAATGGCGTTGCGGATGAGCTCTATCTCGTCCAGATGATATGGCGAAGACAGGTCGTCAATCTTTATGAAGTCCACGCCCCAGGATGCATAGAGCTCGAAAATGGAGTTGTAGTACTCCTGGGCTCCCTGCTTGGTGGCGTCCACGGTATAGTTGTCACGAAGCCAGCGGCAGAGCTGGACCTCGTTGTAGATCTGGTCCGCGGTGATGCCGTTGGTGCCCTTGACTGGGGTCTTTGCATCTACGGCAATGCGGGGGATTCCACGCATTATATGGATACCGAACTTGAGGCCCTTGGAGTGCACGTAATCTGCCAGAGGCTTGAAACCAGCGCCGTTTGCAGCCGAAGGGAAACGGTTTACGGCAGGGGTGTAGCGTCCCCACTCGTCCATCTCGTATATAGGGTCTGTCTGGTTGTAGCCGCCGGCCTTGTCGTTCTGGACAAACCAGCGGATGTCAACTACCACGTACTCCCAGCCGTAGTCAGCCATATTCTCGGCCATATAGTCGGCAGCGGCCTTGACCTCTGATTCAACTACGGTAGGACCGTAGCAGTCCCAGCTGTTCCAGCCCATAGGCGGGGTGGGTGCCCAGTCACGGAAGTCGCCGTAAGGGCCTTCTTCCTGTTTTGTGGGGGCAGCAGTAGTGCAGGCGCATACGCAGAGCGCCGCAGCAAGGATTCGGAAAAACTTCTTCATATGATCAGTGTTATATTACTTGAAAAGCATCTGGGAGAACTCGTGGAAGGACTTGCGCCATACCTGCCACTCGTGGTCTCCGGGGAAGGAATTGAACCTGACGTTCACGCCGGCCTCCTGGAGCTTTGCAGCCGTTGCGCGGGTGTAGTTGATACGGGGGTCCTGCTCTCCGCAGGAGAGGTAGAACACCTTATGCTCCTGATTGAACTTGGCAGGATTGGAAAGGATTCCGGGAACATACGCCTCGAGGTCCACGTCTGCGGCACCGTTGATTCCGCCGAACATTCCGCTTGAAAATGAAGCCACGTTTGCAAATACGCCGGGCTCATTGAGACCAATCTGGAATGACTGGCCGCCGCCCATCGAGAGGCCGCACATTGCACGGTTCTCAGGTCCCTTCTTCACGCGGAAATTCTTCTCTATGAAAGGAATGATATTGTTCAGGAGTTCCTCCCTGTAACCGGTCATTCCGCCTGGGGAATAGCCGCCGCCACCGCCTGAAGGAACATTGCTGTCAACGCTTACAACAATCATCTCCACAGCCTTGCCTGCAGCGATAAGGTTGTCAAGGATGATGTTGGTGCGTCCCTGCTCTATCCATCCGCGGTAATCCTCTCCGCCGCCGTGGTGGATATAGACTACCGGATATTTCTTCTTGCCCTTCTCATAGCTGGCCGGGGTGTAAACCCTTACTGGACGCCAACTCTTGGTATAGTTGGAGTAGTAGTTCAGCTCGCGCACCTGTCCGTGGGGAACGTCCTGGATCTCAAAGACATCCCAACCCTCCTCAGGGATCTCGATGGCGCTGGCCCAGCGGCTGGTTCCGTAGAAGGAACGGCTGGCGGGATCAGCGACTGAAGCACCGTTGATGATCAGGGAATAATAGTGGTATCCTGGAACCTGGGGAGCGGTTGTAACCGTCCACATTCCGTCCTGGGTGCGTTCCATATCGTAACGCCTGCCGCCAAGGTCCACCTGGACGCTTGAAGCCTGGCCTGCGCGGAGCCTGAACTCAACGCGGTTGTCCTCCAGGATGCGCGGATAACCGTTCTGATTGATATTTGTTACAGGAACTTTGTAATCCTGGGCGAAGGCGCAGAGCGACATTGCGAGCGCCGTCAGAGCGAGTGCTATTTTCTTCATAGGTTCAGTATATATAATATGCAAAGATATGTATTCACAAAGAAAAATAAAATACGTAATTTTGTTATATGAAACGTATCAGCCTATTACTTCTATCACTTGCCATCCCGGCCCTGGCGTGGGCCCAGCACCCGTCAGACTACAATGCCGGAGGCAATTTCCCGCAGATAAACGCGGACAATTCTGTCACTGTCCAGGTCAGGGCGCCCCAGGCAAAGGCCATCACCCTTGACCTTGGCAAGAAGTACCCTATGAAAAACGACGGCAACGGCGTCTGGACAGCCACCACGGAGCCAATGGTTCCCGGCTTCCACTACTACTCACTTAACGTGGGCGGACTTGCCACGGCCGATCCCGCAACCTACACCTTCTTTGGAATGAGCCGCTACGCCAGCGCCGTGGAGGTCAATGAAAAGCCTGAGGACGCTGACTTCTACACTCCAAAGAAAGACGTTCCCCAGGGTGCCGTACGCTCCATCAGGTTCTGGTCAAAAGTATGCCAGGAATTCCGCAGGATGTACGTCTACACCCCCGCAGAGTACGATCAGAACCCCAACAAGCGCTACCCCGTCCTCTACCTCCAGCACGGCGGCGGCGAGGATGAGACAGGCTGGATTTACCAGGGCTTCGCCGATGTGATCCTTGACAACCTCATCGCCAAAGGCGAGGCCGTGCCAATGATCATCGTAATGAACTCCGGCGTAGCCTCAATGCCAGGCAGCGAGCCCGGATACGACGCCTTCCCCAATATGATGGTGGAAGATGTCATTCCTTTCGTGGACAGCCGATTCCGCACAATCGCAGACAGGGATTCACGCGCCATCGCAGGCCTTTCCTGGGGCGCAAAGCAGGCCTATGACGTAGGCCTGGGCAACAGGAACCTCTTCTCCTGGGTAGCCGGCTTCAGCGGCATAATGGTAGTTGGCGAATTCAACACCCGCAACCCGGGTTACAGGGACCTCAAACAGCTCCAGCAGGCATTCAGCGGCGTATTTATGAACATTGACGGCTTCAACAGGGACTACCACCTGCTGTTCTGCACCACCGGAGAGGCCGAAGGCGGCCTCATCGAGGAAATGCACAACACCCTGCTCTCCTACGGCATCCAGAACGAGTACTACTGCTCCCCTGACACCGCACACGAATGGCTTTCCTGGAGAAGGAGCCTCTATCAGTTTGCAAGGAAACTCTTTAAATAAACCACTGAACGATGAAGACACGCACCATAATAACAGCCGCGGCATTGATGGTATTGGCCACGGCATCCTGCCAGCAAAAAGAGCAGAAAGCCCCCATAGGCCTCATCACGGAGCCTACACCGGCAAGCACCAACGTCAATGGCAAAGAGTATCCCAAGATAAACCCTGACCTGAGCGTCGTGTTCCAGGTTAACGCCCCGGAAGCGGAAACCGTAATCCTTGACCTTGGCAAGCAGTACCCTATGACAAAGAATGCCGATGGCATCTGGGAAGTCACCAGCGATCCCCAGGTTCCGGGTTTCCACTACTACTCACTCATCGTTGACGGAGTAAAGGTCGCAGACCCTTCCAGCCAGCTTTTCTACGGTACCGGAATGATGTGCAGCGCAATTGAGATTCCGGAGGTGGGCGTAGATTTCTACCTGCCTCAGGACGTTCCCCACGGAGAGATCCGTATGCAAAGGTACTGGTCAGACCTCACCCAGAGCTGGAGGACCTGCTACGTATACGTTCCCGCAGAGTATGACCAGAACCCCTCCAAGCGCTACCCCGTCCTCTATATCTACCACGGCGGAGGCGAGGACGAGACCGGATGGGCCATCCAGGGAAGGGCTGACATCATCCTGGACAACCTTATCGCCAAGAAAGAGGCTGTGCCAATGCTCATAGTGATGGACAGGGGCGAAGCCCTCGTTCCCAATGCCCGTATGGCCGACGGCCCCCGCAGTATGTTCAACTTCACTGGCGTTGACCAGGTGGCATCCCAGGAACTCATCCCTATGATAGATTCCAAGTACAGGACAATAGCGGACCGTGACCACAGGGCCATCACAGGCCTCTCAATGGGAGGATTCATAGCCTGGAGCGTAGGTCTCAACCATCCCGAGCTCTTCGCCTACATCGGCGGCTTCAGCGGCAGCGGAATGGCACAGAATCCCGATGCTTATCCAGCAAGCCTCAATGACACCTACAAGCTCCTGTTCATCAGCACGGGCAGTGACGAGTCGCCGCAGATGTACGCCACCGTCACCAATTTCCGTGACGTGCTGGAGAAGAACGGAGTCAAGCACATATACTACGAATCGCCCGGCACCGGCCACGAGTGGCTCAACTGGCGTCGCAGCCTCAGGGAGTTCGTGCCCAGACTGTTCAAATAGTTTTAAGATATGAGATTCCTCAGATATCTGCTGCTGCCGGCAGTTGCGGCAGTTATGCTTATTATGCCGCCCTCCTGCGGGAACAAGGTCGTGAAGGTCAAGGGTGACAGCGTCATTGTTCGTCTTTCCTCACCGGTCGAAGGCGGGCCGTCGCAGATCCGCCTCCAGGTGATGGGAGAGAAGATCATCCGCGTAAGTGCCACCCCCGACAAGAAGTTCAACGATCGCAGGAGCCTCGTGGTACTCCCGGAGCAGAAAGGGGCACTGTATTCAATGGATTTTGCCGACGGAGTGGTCAGTGTTGCTACCTCAGAGGTTAAGGTCTCCGTGGATGTGGCCACCGGCAAGTTGTCGTTTTGTGATGAATCCGGCCGGGAACTGCTGGCTTCCGGAGACGGTGGCAGCATAAGTTTCACTCCGACGGAGGTGGAAGGCAAGAAGGCATATTCCACAAGGGTGGTGTTCGATTCCCCTGAGCGCGAGGCCTTCTACGGCCTGGGACAGCAGCAGACCGGAGAGTTCAACCACAAAGGCCTCAATGAGGAACTCTATCAGTACAACACCAAGATCAGCATACCCTTCGTCGTGTCGTCACGCGGCTACGGCCTGCTCTTCGATGCATATTCGCTGAGCCGCTGGGGCAATCCCGAGCCGTACCGGCAACTGGGAGAAGTGTTCCGCCTCTATGATGCCGACGGCAGGGAAGGTGCCCTGACTGGAACCTACCGCTCCGGCGACGGGAAGGTGCTGGTGCAGCGCGAAGACTCGCTTTATTACGAGAACGAGCGTGTTATAGCCAACCTGCCGAAGATGAGGCTCAAAGGAGCTGTCGTCACCTATGAAGGCGAGATCGAGGCTCCGGTGGCCGGTGACTATTACTTCACCCAGTATTATGCAGGATTCCAGTCAGCAGAGGTTGACGGCAAGGAAGTGATGCCCCGCCGCTGGCGCCCGGCCTGGAACCCCAACAGCTACCGTTACTGCGTCCACTTCGAGGCAGGGGAGCGCAAGCCCTTCAAGGTCAGCTGGGAGCCCGACGGAGACGTGTCTTATCTCAGCGTGAAGGTAGCGGAACCCCGCTCAGCTGCAGAGCAGTCGCAGCTGAGCTTCTGGTCGGAATTCGAGCCGCAGGCCGACTTCTACTTTATGGCGGGAGAAGACTACGACGAGGTCATCAGTGGCTACCGCACTCTCACCGGCAAGGCTTCGCTCTTCCCCAAATGGTCGTTCGGCTTCTGGCAGAGCAGGGAAAGGTACTCTACCCAGGATGAACTTGTAGGCACTCTTGCCGAGATGAGAAGAAGGCAGATCCCTGTCGACAATATCGTTCAGGACTGGCAGTACTGGCTGCCTGACCAGTGGGGAAGCCATGAATTCGACGCAGCACGTTATCCGGATCCTGAAAAGATGCTGGATGACGTCCATGCAATGAACGGAAGGTTCATGATAAGCGTCTGGCCGAAGTTTTATACCAATACGGACCATTACAAGGAACTCAAGGCCGCAGGTTATGCTTACACCCATTCGGAGGATACCAGCCTTGTCGACTGGCTCGGCCATGAGCAGTCTTTCTATGACGCATATGCGGAAGGCGGAAGGAAGATGTTCTGGCGTCAGATGGACGAGACTCTCTACAGCCGTTACGGCAAGAAGATCGACGCCTGGTGGATGGACGCCAGCGAGCCTAACCTGCGCGACTGTCTCCCTATGGATTATCAGAAGGCGCTTACGACTCCTACCGAGCTCGGCCCTTCTACCGAATATCTCAATGCTTATGGACTCGTCAACGCTGACGCTATCTATAACGGCCAGCGCGGAGTCGACCCGGACAAGAGAGTCTTCCTGCTGACGCGAAGCGGCTTCGCCGGACTCCAGCGCTATTCTACGGCTTCATGGAGCGGCGACATAGCTGCGAGCTGGCTGGACATGCGCGCGCAGATGAGCGCCGGTCTCGGCTATTCGATGAGCGGAATCCCGTTCTGGGGTATGGACATCGGAGGTTTTACCGTCGAGAACCGTTTCCATGGCGGCAACGTCGATGAGTGGCGCGAGCTCCAGACCCGCTGGCATCAGTTCGGAGCTTTCGTACCGATCTTCAGGGCCCATGGCCAGTGGCCGAACCGAGAGCTCTGGAATATCGATCCGACCGAAGGACAGGCCTACAAGTCGATCCTGTATTACATGAGACTGAGATATAACATGATGCCGTATCTGTATTCGATGGCCGGCTGGGTCTATAATATGGACTATACTATAATGAGGGGACTCCCGATGGACTTCCCGGATGATCCGGAGGTCGTCGACATGAGCGACCAGTGGATGTTCGGTCCGGCATTCATGCCATGTCCTGTCTATGAGTATGGCGCCCGCAGCCGTGAGGTTTATCTGCCTGCCGGATCGAGCTGGTATGATTTCTATGACGGACGTCATTACGAGGGTGGCCGGCGTTTCGTTGCCGATGCTCCTTACGAGAGGATGCCGTTGTATGTGCGCGGCGGTTCTATCGTACCTATGGGCCCGGATATGGAATGGTGTGACGAGAAGCAGCCTGAGCTGATCGATCTTTATGTCTATGCAGGCGCTGACGGTCAGTTTACTCTGTACGAGGATGATGGTCTGACATACGGATACGAAAGGGGAGAGTGCTCCGAGATTACTTTCTTCTGGACCGATGCCGAGCGCGAACTGATAATAGGAGAGCGTGACGGCAGTTATCCGGGAATGCTGGAGTCCCGCCGTTTCAATGTGATTCTCGTCGATCCTGAGCATCCTGTGGGTTATGACGGTCCTCAGGCCCACAAAGGCCAGCTCGTCGATTATAATGGAAAGGCAATAATCGTTAACCTATAATCAGTTGCTTTGGAAGCTGTGTTTTGGGCAAGAAAAATTTTAATATTTTTTCATAAATAAATTTGCAGAGAAACAAATTTTACCTATCTTTGCAATCCCAAAACAAAACGGTGCTGTAGCTCAGATGGTAGAGCAATGGACTGAAAATCCATGTGTCGGCAGTTCGATTCTTCCCAGCACCACAGGAACCCGCTCAAATTGAGCGGGTTTTTTTGTTTTCACTTTCATTCTCAGTTTTCGGTACAATTAATGTAGGTAAAGTTTTTTGGCATAATTGGCCGCTCTGCTATCAAATGAAGAACAAGTCACTCATAATAATTGCATTGGCATCTTTCCTCTGTATCGAGGCCTTCGCGCAGCGAACCATCGGAAGCATTCCTGCTCCATCTGGTTTCTCAAGGGTTGAGGCTTCGGGCTTTGGAACATATCTCCGTAAGCTTCCGCTGAAGCCGGAGGGTAGTAAAGTCCATCTATACGACGGATCTGTCAAGTACTGGCAGGGCGGTGCTTACGCGGTGGTAGACATGGAAATCGGCAAGTCGGACCTGCAGCAGTGTGCCGATGCCTGTATTCGCCTCAGGGCCGAATACCTCTGGCGTTCCAAGCAGTATTCCGCCATCCATTTCAATTTCACCAACGGCTTCAGGGCTGATTACTCCAAATGGGCCGAAGGCTATCGGATCAGCGTCAAAGGTAACAAGGTCGAATGGTACAAGGCCGGGGAGCCTGACTATGGCTACAATGCCTTCCGGAAGTACCTCAATATGGTATTCTCCTATGCAGGAACCTTATCGCTTTCCAAGGAACTCAAACAAACCACCAAGGCCGATGTCAAGATTGGCGATGTTTTCATCGTTGGCGGTACACCGGGCCACGCCATGATTATCGTAGACCTGGCCATGGACGATAAAGGACGCAAGGCCATCATGGTAGCCCAGAGTTACATGCCGGCGCAGGACATCCATATTGTGACGAATCTCAACGACGAGACCGTTTCTCCTTGGTATATCTTCGACGAGAACACCATGACATTCGGTTTTCCGGAATGGACGTTCTATTCGTATCAGTTGAAGAAGTTCTAAAACTAAATTCAGTATTTATGCGTGAGATTAATCCAAAAGAAACTAGTCGCGCCCAGGCATTTGAATTGTGGATGAAGGCTCCTAATCCAATGGTCACATTCTTTAAGACGATTGATGTTACACGGTTGGTAAGAATTAGTCGGAAAAGGGGTTACAAGTTCAATATGCTATTGGACTGGTGCATTGGAAAAGCTGCATCTTCCATTAAAGAGTTTTATGTGCTCCCCGTAGGAGACAAATTGATTCAGTACGACTTTCTTGCGGTCAATTCCATCGTCAAGAACAAAGATGGAGAAGTGTCGTCATGCGACATCCGTTTCTCAGAAGATTTGGAGCAGTTCAATAATCAATACCTGGAATATACTTCGAGGGTGGCGGAGAGTTGCCAAGACAGGGATCTGTCAAATGAATGCATGGTTATAGGAACGTCGGCCATCATTGATACCGAGATTGACGGCGCTGTAGGCATGAACAGCGGTATTTTCAATAATCCATTCATAATTTGGGGCAGATACAGGAAGAAGTTTTTCCGATATAAACTTCCCATTTCTTTCCAATTTCACCACACACAGATGGATGGCGCTCATGCCGGGCAATTTCTGGCGGGTCTCCAAATTGTCATTGACCGGCTACACCTTTAGCTCACTGTTTTACACTCAGCCCTTCTTACTTTTTGTCAACAGTAATTACAGTGCTGTGGTGAAATGGGAATCTGTATTTATGCGGGACCCGCATTACCTTGATCCCTCTCATCGTCCTGCTCGACCGATTTGTTCAAGTAATAATTCAGTTTCGCATTTCAGTCGTCAATCAGCGAGTGGAGACTGAAGGAGAAATACCCTTTGCCGTCCAGGTATTCAAGGCCATCGCTTAGCAGAGCCAGCTTCCTGTCTTCGTCCAAGTCGGAATGGAAGATGATATCGATCATGGTCTCTAATCCGTGGTTTGACAATTTCTCTTTTTCTACAAGATACCGGACAGGATTCTCCTGCTGCAGTAACATGTCCAGATCAATCGGGCAGCCGGCTTTGCCGAACTCGTCTTTGACATCCGTAAGGGAATAGTCTGGCGTATTGCCATCCAGCAGACCCAGCTTCCGGGCTATCATCAGCATCATCTCGCCCAGGCGGTCTATTTCTTTAAGTATATAGTCTTCCAAAGGATCTTGATTTGAAACATAGTTATCAGACACAAATCTAATAATTTTTCGGTAAACCTGTCCGTCCCTTTTCATTCGTGGAACCCAAAGATTCCTGGTACTAGATGTTGATTTTATGAAAATCGTTAAAATATTTTATGCTTTTCGTAAAATTGGCATTATCTTTGTCTATTGAGAAAGCGAAACAAAAATTTATAACATTATGAAGAATCCAACACAAAAGAGCATTAAGAGGCTTTCTATTGCGACCCTCATCATTGGTGGTCTGGCGCTTGCCTATCTCTATTGGGAGATGATTGCACAGCTGTGGGTGGACAGTTATATTGTTCCCCTGACTTGGAATCCGGATATCAAGGGCTGGCAGATCTTCATCCTGGCGACCCGTTTCATCGGCTTTACGGCGCTTTTCATCCTGTGCTGCATTTTTCTGCACCGGATCAACCGGGGGCTGGCAAAGGGTGAAATCTTCCCTAAATCCAACATTTCCGTCATCCGCTGGGCGGCTCTGGTGGCAGCCATTCTAGCTTTTGTCAACGTTAATTACGGCGCTGTGGTAAAAGGGGAATCAGAATTGATGCTGGACTCCAACACCATCTTGGTCCCGATCATCGTCCTGCTCTTTGCCGGACTATACAAAATGGCCTACCTGGCCGCTAAAGACAGCAACCTGGCGATATGATTACGGTAAACCTTGACAAAATCCTCTGGGAGCGGCACATGAAACTCTCGGAACTCTCCGAAAAAATCGGCATTTCTCTCACCAACCTTTCCCTGCTGAAAACAGGGAAAGGCCGTGCCATTCGCTTCACTACGCTCAACAAACTCTGCAAGGTGCTGGAATGTGTTCCCGGTGACATCCTGGACTATCAGCCAGACCCGGAAGGAGTCGAAATGGATGACGATATCTATGCGGAGGATTAAGCTACTCAGTGCGCCAAGTGCCAATCAAGCTCGCGGCTTCCGCCGCTGAACATGCCCATGCTGGTGAATACACCGGAGTGGGCGAGAGTGATGGCCCTGGTCTGCATTCCTCCCATGGAGAGACCTGCCATGGCCCTGTGCTCCTTGTCGGCTATCGTACGGAAGCGGCTGTCGACCATAGGGATGATGTCGTTGTCTGTCATAGCGTTTTCTTGTAATGGCAGTTTAGGACTTCCTCGCAGCTGCCGTGCCAGTTGTGCATGCCGTTTCCGAGGCATCTGTCAAATACCTTGCAGTCTTTGCACTGGCCGACCCTGGCCCATCTGCGGTCCCTGAAATCTCCGAATCGGGTTTGCCAGACCTCATATAAATTGTCATCGTAGATATTGCCCTGCGAGAACCTGTCCCTGTCAATGTTCGGACATGCGCATATCCTGCCGTCGATAAGCACGGATGCTACGCTTATTCCGGCCCGGCACATGTACGGGGTCTGCCGGACCTTCATCTCGTAGTCGCCGAGATATCCTTCGCAGCTGAATGTCACGTTCATCGAACCCGGGGCAGCGTAGAGACGCTTTTCCTTGATGAACTCCATCAGGGCCTTGAATTCTGCCGGGGCCAGATGCATGTCGGGATCATTGGCGGCGCGTCCGATAGGGATGACTGTAAAAATGCGCCACTGTTTTACGCCCAGCCCTGAGAGACGTCTGTAGATTTCTTCAAGCTGGTCCTTGTTCTTCTTGTTGACGCATGTTACCACATCGAAGTTGATGCGGGGCTCTCTGGCCGCTATCCCGATTGCCTGGATCGTTCTGGCGAAACAGCCCTTGCGACCTCTCATCCATTCGTGTTCCTCCTCCAGGCCGTCCAGACTGATTGTGAGAGCTCCCATTCCGGCCCCTATCAGTCTTGAATGCATTTTCTGGTCATAGAAGAAACCGTTCGAGACCATGCTCCACCCCATTCCTCGTTTCCTGATAGCCTTCCCGACTTCTTCGATGTCAGGGCGAAGCAATGGCTCGCCGCCGGTAAGTACGACGGTAAATTCGCGAGGAATGGCCTTGCGTGGGATAGTATCGATTGCCCTCAGGAAGTCCTCCAAGGGCATGTCTGTGTCCTGACTGGCAATTTTGCAGTCGCTGCCGCAGTGCCTGCAATGGAGATTGCATCTGGTGGTGCACTCCCAGAACAGGTAGTTCAGTTCATGGACTTTGGTCTCGTTGCTGCGGAACAGGCGCCAAAGCCACCATTTGATTCCTGATCTCACTCTGCTTTCCTTAGTTTGACGACGATTGTATTGCTGAGATCCACGACGACTGTATCCTTGACTTCAAAGGCACCGTCCTTGTCCTGGAATCGGAACTGAGTCTTTGCCTCGTCGTCGTATCCGATCGTGGCGCCTAGCTTACCCTCTTCGTCGGTATATCCGCAGAGATTCCAGTCCAGATTCTCGTTCGCATGGACTCTGGTAAAGATTTCCACATCCTTGATAGGCTTGTCGTCTTCGGCTGAAACTACTTTGAAGGTGACATCCGCGTCGTGAAGCCACTCCGGCGTGCCATAGCATGCCTGGAAAATAAAAAGAACAGAAGTGAGTGTCGCTCCTTTCAGAAGGTTATGAATCCATTTCATGGTTATGATTTTTTTTGTTGAAGCTATCAGATAAAAAGTATTCCACAAAGTTTTTTTTCATATATATTTTTGTAATTAAATATTAGATATTTTTATGAACAAATTAGCTATCCTTATCGCATCTGCGGCAGTCATTCTGCTTGCGGGATGCACCGGAGGCAGTTCTGCTCGTGCGCGCCTATGAGCCTGGAAAGGTTGTCAGCGAAGCCGAGATCCGCGACCTTCTTGCAGCTGCCCAGAATGCCCCTTCATGGGCCAACCAGCAGCCGAGCAAGTATTATGTGGCTCTCAGTCAGGAGAAACATGATGCCGTGCTGGAGATGATCGGAGGCAACAAGGACAGAGTGGCGAATGCGTCTGCATTCCTGGTCTCCACTTTTGAGAAGGGCAAGTCAGGTTTCTTCCGCGGTCAGCAGTCCAATGAGGTGGGCGACGGCTGGGGAGCATACGACAATGGTCTCAGCAATGCTTATCTGGTACTTAAGGCCAGGGCCATGGGCTTCGATACCCTGATCATGGGAATGCGCGATCCTGAGGCTCTCCGTGCCCTTTTCGGGATACCCGAGAACGAGACCATCATGGCTGTGATTGCCCTTGGCTACAGGGCGGAGGAGCCGAATATGCCGGTGCACAGGCCTCTGGATGAAATAGTGAAGTTCTACTAGGTGATGAATATTCTTTTTGTTTGCCATGGGAATATATGCCGTAGTCCCATGGCCGAGTTTGTGATGAAGGCTCTGGTCAAGGCCCGTGGCCTTGAGGATAGCTACTATATAGAATCTGCCGCGGTTTCGACGGAGGAGATCGGCAATCCTATCTATCCTCCGGCACGACGCTGCCTGACTCAGCATGGAGTCAGGTTTGACGACAGGCAGGCCAGACAGGTCACCAGGAAGGATTATGACCGTTTCGACCGGATTATATGCATGGATTCATCGAACCTTCGCTGGATAAGGCGGATTATTCCTGAGGATCCCGAAGGCAAGATTCATCTCTTGATGTCATACACCGGGACAGGACGCGACGTGGCTGACCCATGGTATACCGGCGATTTCGAGGCGGCGTTCCAGGATATTCTTGAGGGCTGCGAGGCTATTCTAAGTCTATAGGCATTTTATAGACATTGGTTTCGTGCCTGCGGAAGCCCAGAGCCTGATACAGAAGGTTGGCTTTTTCCCGTGAGGGACGGGATGTCAGATGCAGCTCGATGGGAGCATATTCCTGCCTTGCATAATCGATGATGTGCTCCATGAGCATTCGTCCCAGGTGACGGCCCCTGAATTCGCTGCTTACCACGACGTCTTCGATCCCTCCTTTCCGCCCCGTAGGGGAGTGGGTGATGCAAAGAGTGGCGGTTCCTATGATCCTGCCGTCCTCGATTGCAGTGAACAGATGGGTGGAAGGGTCTCCGGCCGCAGCTTCCAGCATCTCCGGAGTAACCGCGATGCTGTCCGTCAGTTCTGCCATAAGCCCCGTCAGGTCCTTGATATTCTCCTCGGAAAGGGTATTCAGCTCTTGTATTTCCATGCTACAAATATAACGTTTTTGCATATAATGCTTATATTTGTGGGTATATACTATATACGAAACGAAACTGATATGAAAAGGTTTTTGAAAATCGCGCTGTTGTGCGTCCTTGGGCTGATTCTGGCCTTCCTTGCCCTCACATGGATTAAGTTCGGCTCCCTGATCAAAGGTTC
>JAEEGK010015720.1_pt1 | contig 16723 bp, 7 predicted proteins | sample 8958771 | NCBI WGS metagenome assembly JAEEGK01 (sample SAMN16246547, study PRJNA631951) | gut metagenome | biome: gut microbiome; feature: rumen; material: SC-attached | host: Bos | place: Iran: Karaj | collected 2018-10 | reverse complement strand
ATCCCCAATCCCCCATCCCCAATCCCCAATCCCCCAACCCCCTTGGTTTATTCAAAATTTTGAAAAAATTCCCACCCAAAACAAAATTTTATTTTTTAAATTAATTTAAAAATTAATTCTAATTAAATAAATGAAAATTAATAAAAAAAATATAAATATTAAATGAATTCAGTAATAAAACAAGTCACAAATCAAACAACAGATATAAAAAAATTAGAAAAAAGAATAAATGATTTAGAAGATTTATCAACAACATTATCAAATCAATTAAATGAAGAAATAGTAAAAAGAAAAAATTTAGAAGATAATTCTATAACAAATCAAACTGGAAATCAAGCTCAATTTGAAACTTTAAAACAAGCAATTTCTCAATTATCAAATTTATTGAATGATTCAATGGAAGATATTAAATTAAAAACAACAAATATTTTAGATGATAGAAGTAATAAACTTCAAAATATGATTGATAAAAAAATGCAATTATTTGATATTTATGATAAAAAAACTGCTGAGAATGAATTTAATCATAAAAATTTTGAAGATAATATTAATTTAAAAGTTTTTAATTTAAATAATTTATTTGAATCTACATTTAAAAATTTTAGACAAGAATTAAATACAAATGCTTCTAGAATTGACTTCTTCGAAAAAAAATTTATTGAAAATGAAAAAAATATGAAAGATGATATTTTAAATTTAAATAAAGAATTATTGGAATTAAAAAATGAGATTAATTCATTAAAATCATTTAAAGAAAATTCAAATAATAATTTTAGAAATATTCAAAGTGATATTCTTAATCAAGAAGAAATTATTACAAATTTTACAAATAAAGTATCTGTAATGATAAGTGAATATGAAGGAAAATTAAATCAGTTTGATATACACTTTAAAAAACAAAATGAAAGTTTAAACTCAATGAAAGAAGATTTAATTAATCACATTAAATCTTCAGATAATATGATAAATAATAAATTAAATGAATTAAATGAATTAATTGAAAATTATAATAATAATCAAATTAATGAAATTAATAATTTTGAAAAACATATTTTAGATGAAGAAGAAAAATTTAATGTTTTTATTCAAGATAAATTAAATCAAGAAAATGAAAATGTTCAAAAAATGTTATATTATTCAGGAGAAGAAATTAATAATTTAAAAAATAAAAGTGAACAATTAGAAAAAAATCAAGATTTTATTAAAAATCAATTTTTTAATAATTTAAATGAAGCTGAAGAATTTTTAACTAAAAAATATGAAGGTTTATTTAGAATGCTTTCAAGTCAAAATTTAATTCCTAATAAAAATGACAATTCATTCAATTTTAATACTCAAAATATGAATAATTGTAGTAATTGTTAAAAAAATAATATTTAAAATAATTTTTTTTTTAAATATTTTCAAATATATAATTTTTTTTTTATATATTACATTTTTAAATAATATTAATTTAAACTTTTTTTTCAAAACAACTCTTACAATATTTTTACCTTTATTCTTATATATTAAAAACTCGATTTAATTTTTAACAATCATTTTTATTTTTTTTTAATTTTCTTAAAATAATAGAATTGATTTTCCTTGCCCAAATATGAGCGATTTTATTAATTGTATGTTTAAAGACATATTTCCTTTTTTCAGTATATAATTCAAATTTATAATCATCAATGATTACAACTTTGCAAAATTCATTTATTAAAATACTTCCTTTTAAAGTTATTTTATCAGAATCATAATATTCAATTAAACCTTTTCCATATAATTTAACATATCTTAAATTATAATGAAACCAAGGAGATTTTTTCTTTAACATATCTTCAAGTAAAACTTTATTTTCATCATTTTCATTATTTTCACTTTCATTATTTATTATTATTTTTTCTTCTTCATTTTTTTTTTTATTTAATAAATTTACCAAATATAATTTATTCATACTTTTTATTTTTTTCATTTTGTTATTTTCATCTGAAATTTCACTATTATAATCACTTATATTATTAAAATTAAAATTATTATTTTTAAGATTGTCACTTAAATTTAAATTTTTTTCTTCAATTTTTTCTTTGAAAAATCCATTATTTCTTAAATAAATTTCTATTTTTTCAATTGGAGGATTAATAATATCTAAATTATCAAAATTAATATCTTGAAAAAAAGGATGTTCCTTAATATCATTATAATTATTTTTTTCATTTCCAAAACCAATTCTATCCTTAGGATTTAAAACTAATAATTTTTGAATTAAATCTTTTGCATCTTCAGGAAATTTTTCATTAAATTTATAATTTAAATTATTAATATTATTAAATATTTCTTTTTCATTTTTCCCTTTAAAAGGACTTTTCCCTTCAAATAATAAATATATTATACAACCAAAAGCCCATAAATCCATTGCAGGACAAATTTCATTATATTTATGATTTAAAACTTCAGGACTAACATATTCAGCAGTTCCTACAAATTCATTTTTTAAAATTTTTATAGTATAATTATCAATTTCTATTTCTTCTTCTTCATAATTTTTTTCTTTTAATTTATTTTCTATTAAATCATCATCTAATTCTATAAATTTCATTTTCTTTTTATCAAAATATTTTCCTTTTATAAAAGCAGTTCCAAAATCAAAAATTTTTAAATGCATATCATCAGTAATTCCAATATTTTCTGGTTTTAAATCTCTATGATAAATTCCATTTTTATGCATATATGTTAATCCAGACAAAATTTCAGCTGAATAATATTTTATTAATTTATAATCTAAATTTCCTATTAATTTTATTAATGAACTTAAATCTTTATTTTGACAAAATTCCAGAACAAAATATAAATGTCTTTTATCTTGAAAAGTTTTATTTAATTTTATTATATTTGGATGATTTAATTTTGTTAAAACATATTTTTCAATATGTACTTCATGTTCTTTATTTAATTTTTCAAGGAAATTTTTATTTATTATTTTAATTGCATATAATTTACCATTAAATTTATTTCTTGCTAATAAAACTTTTGCATAAGATCCTCTACCTAAATTACTTAATAATTCAAAGTCATTAATTGAATTTTTTTTATTTAATTCATTTGATAATGGAATTAAGTTTCCTGTACTTTTTATTCTTGAAAAATTCAATGAATTTAAACCAAATAAATCCATTGTTGTACTTGATTTATGCATTGGATTTAAATCTGAATCTTTTATTGAATTTTTTTTTTTCTTTATTTTTTCTGTTTTATCAAAATTTACTTTTTTATTTTGGGATAATGATAAAATATCCCTTTCCATTTAAAATATTTATTTTTTTTTAAATATAAAACGATTTATCAAAATATTGAAGTTATTTTTTTATATAATAAAATTAATTATTAATAATAATACAAAAATTTATTTAGATTGTTTAGTTTTGATATTCATAGAAAAGAAAAAACATCAATATCCAATAATTTAACAAATAAATTTTAATAAATATAAAAAGATAAAAGATTTATTTTAATTATTAATAAAGAAAGATTAGGAAAATGGAAGAAGAACAATTTCCTAAAAATATCCTTAATGCTCCTAAACCAAGGTAAAAAATAATTTATATCATTTTAATTAGTTTTTTAACCCCAATTATAAATATTCCAAAATTTTCCCTTTGTAAAAATAAAATTCAAAAAAACAAAGGTTCAATAAAAGAAAAAACAAATGAAATTATTCTTCAAAAAATAGATACAATGGTTTTTATGAATTTGTCTTCTTCAATTGATACTGAAGCAGATACAAGTACAAATTCTATTGATTCAAATATGTAAATTTCTTTTGAAAATTATTTAAAAGAAATATTAAAATCTATAAATAAATTCAATTATGAATTAATTTATATATATTAACTTGTTAACATATTTTATTAAACTTTTGGTGTTAATGCTTATTTGATTTGGGAAAATCTCTAAAATAAATTTTTCCCCTGCTCAATAGTTTATAATAATGTTTTAAATAATTTTAGTCTATTAAAGCATAAAACTTTTAAAAAATTTTTTTTTTATAATTTAATTGTATTTATTTTAGAGTATTTTTTTACAAGGTTAATAAAAAAATTTATAAAAAATAAAGTTTAAAGTTTAAAACTATTTATTTTGTTCTATTTTTCCCTTTACTTTATTTTGAATTATTTCAATCTTCTATATTCTAAAAAAATCATTTTCTTCAAAATTTTTTACACTTTCATTTTCAAGAATTTTTTTCAACAGTATTAAACATTTTAAGAGCTAAATGTTATTTTATAATTAAATTTAATATCAAAATTGTAAATTTTATTGTAATTATTTTCAAAAAAAGGTTTATCACTAAATATATTGTAAATTTCATATTATTATCATCTTAAGAAAAAATAAAATTAACTTGGTTGTTTGATTTTTAATTGATTTTTTTATAATTTTTTAGTTATTTTTTTTTTAGATTTTTAAAAAAAAAATTTTAATATTCATAATTAAAACCATTAATATTAAACTTTTTACCATCGATTAAAAATTTTAAATTTTTTAATTAAAAATTATTCTTCAATATTTTCTCAGAACTTTTTTTATAATACCTATATATTGTTATAATAATAAAGAATTAAATATAGGAATAATATGTTTTGTTAAAAAGTAGATTTTATTATATTTTGTGAATTTAATATAAATTAATTATTTGATTTTTTCTTCATTTAAACTTTCTTCATTTTTTTTTCTTTGAAATTATTTTGGTTATTTTCTTTGTTTTTTATAAACTAAAATTATTAATATCAGAATTATTTTCTTTTTAGTAACATAAATGTTTATATTTATACCCCAAATATTTTTCTAATATAAATAAATATTATTACAATTATTAATTATATCTTTATTTTTTTAATTAATATTATTTAATTTCCTTTTTTTGCTGATAAATAAAGCATTTCTTTTCAAATTTTTTTCTTTTACCAAAATTTAAAAATAAATTTAAAATTATAAAAATATATTTTCCACAATAATATTACTATTATTTACATAAATGATTTGTTTGTTTTTTCTAATGAATTAAATTTTGAGTTTTGTTCGTTGAGAAAAGAAAATTTAAGTTATTTTGCTGTTTAAATATATTTATTTGAATCATTTTTATATTTTTTATTTTCCTTTTAAAATTTTGCTTTATTTGACCTTTCCAATAAAATTTTTTTTATTTTTACCAGTGATTTTTATTTCTGAATTTTTCTTCTAACTTCAAATAATTTTTTAATTTTAGTTTTTTGAACGAATTTGGATATATTAATTTATAGGTATTATTTTTTTTTTGAGAAATATGAATTATTTATTTTTTCTTCGTTTTTAGAAAATGAAATACTAAAATTTTATCTGATTATTCATTTAATAATATATTTAATGGATAAGATAAAATTAATTATTTTGTTTTTTTCTTTTTGAATTCATATTATTTATAATTAATTAACTGAAAAGTAAAAGATTTTAAAGAAAATTCATGTAATAACTAGATTTCTAATATTCATTACAATATTATCAATAAAAAAATCCTTTTATTTTCATTTACCTTTAAAAATAACTTAAAATTATTTTCAATTAATAAATAAAAAATAAATATTTTTAATTATTATTTATTTCGACATATCCAAAAATCAAAAAGAAAAAAATAAAGAAACTTTCTACTCAAAAAATCCTTTAAAAAAAAATAAAAAAAAAAATAAATAAACAAATGAAAAAAATCTCTCAAAAATATATAAAAAAATAAAAAAACAAAAAATTTTATATAAAAAAAATCATGTCTTCCAGAAAGAAATATTTATTGAAAGTAATAATCCTCGGAGATGCAGGGTAAGAAAAAAAATAAATAAAAATCAAATTTAAATAAATAGTGTCGGAAAAACATCATTACTTAATCAGTAAAAAAAATTTAATCTAAACAAAAAAAATAATTTTTAGATATGTAAAACAACAATTTTCAATGCAATATAAATCAACAATTGGAGCAGATTTTTTAACAAAAGAAATAACAATAGATGGAAGTGTAGTTCAATTACAAGTAAAAAAAAAATTAAAAAAAAACAAAATAAAAAAAATATATATATACATATATTTTTTTTATAAAAAATTTATTTAATAAAAAAATTATAGTTATGGGATACAGCAGGACAAGAAAAATTTCATGCAATGGGAGCTTCATTTTATCGTAATTCAGAATGTTGTGTTTTAGTATGTGATTTAACTGATCAAAAATCTTTTGAAACAATTGATACTTGGAGACAAGAATTTTTAAATCAATTAAATCCTAAAGATCCTGAAAACTTTCCTTTTGTTTTATTAGGAAATAAATGTGATAAAGAAAATGAAAGAAAAGTTCAAGATAGTAAAATTAAACAATATTGTGAAACTAAATCTCATATGCCTTATTTTGAAACTTCTGCTAAAGAAAAAACTAATGTTGATAAAGCTTTTGAAGAAATTGCAAGATTGGCTTTTAAAAGAAATTCAAAAGAAGATGAAATGTAAGTTTATTTTTTTTATATTTTTCTTTTTTTTTTAACTTTTTTTTTGTTTAGATTTATTCCTACTAAACCTATTGTTCTTAATAATCAAACCGGAGGAGCTGTTGATAAAACTGGATGTTGTTAAATTGTGATTTTTTTTATTTTTTTTAAATGTTGGTGTTTCGAATAGATTTTTTGCAATTAGAATTATTAAGTTAAATTTGAAATTTGATTTTTTTAAATTATTTTTTTTTTTAATTTATTTAAGTGAATTTATTTTTTTAGTTTTTTAAATATTAATATTATTTAATTTATTTAATCTTTTTTTTATAAAAGTCATAGTGGTCTCCAAGATTTATTAAATTCATTAAATCAATTTGGTGTTTTTTTACTTTTCTTAAATTATAAAGTTTCTTATTTAAAATATACTTTTTTTGATATTCAATGAATTCATTTTTTTCCTTTTTATTTTTTTCTTCTTCATAATCAACACTCATATTATCAGAATCTTGTTTAAGTAAAACTTCTTTATAATTTAAAGGAATTTCAATTTCATCTTCTTTACAAATAATACAAGTTTTTTCAACAATAAATTTATTTGAGTTTAAATCATCAAATATTTTTACATTATAACAGCATTTTTTATGATATTTATGTCCACATTTAAATATTATTAAATAATTATCTTTTTGAATAAATTTATTACATAAATCACATTTATCAACAATAAAAGATATTCCTTTTATTTTTTCAGAATATAAATCCACAAATTCATTATAATTAGTAAATTTATAAATTACTTTAACTGATTTATATATAACATCATATTTTTCAAAAGAATTTATTATTTGAATAATCAATCTTATAAATTCTCTGGTTCCAAATTTATTAAATTTTTTTGAAATTAAATCTATTATTGGTAATAATTCAATATAATCTGTCATTGAAATTAAAACATTTTCAATATTATTCCCTATTAATATTTTAGTTTCTTTAATTAAATTATGTTTTACTTCTTTATTATCTCTTTCATACTTTAATTGATTTAATTTATGCTTACAATCATATAATTCATTTAATAAATTTACCCAATTTTTATCTATACTTTTTGCTCTTCCTAAACTTGGAATTGATTCACAAATTAAAATTCCTAATTTTACTAAAATTTTATTTCTTTGATTTAATTCTGAAATATATACATTATTAAATTTTGTTTCAGTAAATTCTTTAAAGGTTTCTTTTCTTATTTGTTCCAATGTTTCAATTGTTAAATTCATTGCTTCATCATAATTTCCCATAATAATATTAATATAAATCACTGCTTCAATTATATTTTTCTCTTTCATTTTTATAATGAAATTATTATCATATAGAAAATTATATTGAGTTAATATTTCTAAAATTTTGTCATATTGCCTAAAATCATTTAATAAAAAGATTTTTTTTTGAACACATTTTTTTAAATTATCATAATTTATTTTTTCTTTATTTTCATTTGATTCAAGATATTTATCAATATAAGATAATTGTAAAGAAGGATTATTATCTAATTTTTGAAAGATTTGTTCTTGTTCATTACTAAAATATTTATCAACTAATTTTGAAAAATCAGTTACTGAAATATTAACTAATTCTTTTAATTTATTCATTATTTCATTTTTAAAATCATTATAACAACTTTTATCACTTTCTCTATTAAATTTTTTTACATTATTTTCTAATTCATTTAAAATGATATCAATCCAATTAAATAATTCATTTGAATCAAGATCAATACTATTTAATTTTAAATTTAAAGTTTCTTTATATTTTTTTGATATATTATATAAGAAAATTTGAATTTTTTGATAAGGACTTTCTTTTAAAATATTAATTAATTTTTCACAATCTTCTTCATTTAGTAAATTTACTGTTGAACTTATTTTAATTATATTCATAATTCTATTTTCATCTTTTAAAATTTGATTTTCTAAATTATCATCAATATGACAATTATATTTATCTTTTTCTTTATTATTAGGAAAATTTTTAGGATAATTTATTAAAAATATTGTAGCTTCAATTAATATATTTTTATTCAACCAAAAAGTATTATTCATTGTTTTTGAAAAGTCACCAATTAAATCAAATAAATCTTTTTTCATAAAAAAATTATTTTCTTCTTCTTCAACTGACTCAATAACAAATTCTAAATACATTTTTGGTGTTAATTCACTTAATAATAATTCAGTGTCATTCATTAAATTTGAAAAAGATTTAAAATCATCATCAATAACAGGTTCATTTATTATTGAAAATAATTTATTTTCTAAAAATAATCTTCTTATTGTTTGAAAATAAGAATATGGATCAAAATGTAAAAATTGTTTTATTGTGTCTTTTTCGAATAAAAGTAATGAAATATTTTTTATTAAATTATTATATGAAAATGAATCAATTGGTTCTAATTTTAAATAAATTTTATTATTAAAAATTGAATTAATAAACCATAAACACTTATGTCCATAATAACCTTTACAATTACAAATATCAGAAAAATCGATATTTATATTTTGAGTTATGATAAAATCATTATATAAAGAAAATTCTTCACTTTTAGAAAATAAATTAAATAAATAATTAATTGGTTTAAAATATTCTTTTTCATAATTCTTAATTTTGTCTTTTTGCTCATCTGTTAAATTCATACATATATAAATATAAGGTTCAATTAAATTTTTATCTTTTATTATTTTACTCACTCCAAAATATTTTAAAATATTAATAGGAAAATTTAATAAATTATTTGAAAGTTCTATTATTTTCTTTTGTTCAGAATAATAATGAATATAATTCATAACAAAATTTTCTTGAACTTCTTCAAAAAAAGAATGTGTATTAAATTTATTGTTTTCAGAAATAAATTTGGTTAAAACATCATAAATAATAGATTTATTTTCAGAAATTTTTAAAAAAGCTTCTATAAAACCATATAATGATTTATAGGAACCAGCTCTTAATGAAAATTCAAAAATGTTTCTTAATAATAAATCCCAAAATTCATCTTCTTTTTTTAATTTAACTTGATTTAAACATTTAAATAATATTTCATAACAATATTGTTCTTTAAAATCAGTAAAAAAACCATGTTCCCTATCAGATTCAGTTTGTAAAATATAAGAATTAAAACAAGTTAAAACACAACAAAACATATTTTCAAATTCTTCATTTAACATAAAATCATTTATAATATTTTTCCAAGAATTAATTTGTACAATAGATACTTTATTTTCTCCAATTATAATTAAATTATGATTAATTAAATCATCAATAATAAAAGTTGAAAAAAGAGTTCTTTGAATTTTTTTTGGCTCTGAATTTATTCCTGGATTATAATCAGGATTATCATAAGAAAAAATTTTATTTGAAATATTTTCTAATTGAAAAGAATTAAATAAAAATTTATCATTAATAATACTTTGTTTAATAGTAAAAATATCTACATTAAAGTTATAAGTTAAAATAATTTTAAGATTAAAGTTACAATCAATAATTACAACAGAAGAAAAAGATAAATAAGAAATTTTGATAATAGGTAAATCATTAATAAAAACAGAATGAATTTTAAATTTCATAATTCCATTTTCTTTTTCTTCTTTATAGATTCTAATATTTTTTCCCCAAGCAAAAAATAATAAAACTCTATTATCATTAATATTAAAATTTTCATTAAATAAATCATTATTATTATTATTATTATCAGGTAAATAACCATAACCAAAACAACATTGAGGAACTTCATTTTCATTAACATTTTCAGGTCTTGAAATAGTTAAAATGTATTTTTCAATTTCTTCTTGTTTAGTAAAAATTGGACTAATTGGCATAACAGTAACATTTTTAATTGAAACAAAACAAAATTTCATTTTTTTTTTTTTACTTATAGATAAATTAGAAATAGGATTATAATTAATAATATTATAAACAGGTGAAGGAGTAAGTAAAATAGTATCAAATTTCATTTTATAAACAAGTAAATATTTCTTTTTATAAATTAATTTAATTTGTCTATCTCTATTAGAATAAACAATTTCAAATTTATTTTTAGGTATATTTATTTTTACAATTTTGACTGCAATTATAGGAGATAAATTATCATCTTTAATAGTTTCAATAACATTACCTTTATTTAATATATGAATTGCCCCATTTTGATGTCCCGTAACAATAAAATCTTCATAAACTTCAATACAAAGAACATCTCCTTCTTTTGTATTAAATTTTCCTATTTCTTTATTATTATTTATATCATATTTATATACAAAACCTTTATTTGATCCTCCATATAAAAAATTTACTTGATTTATATTTTGAAGACAAAAACAATTTATTTTTTCTTTTTCTTGCTTGTTTAATATTAAATTTGTTAATGAAGAATTTTCAATTTGAGAAAATAAATTTATTTTTATTTTGTTTTTTTTAAGATATGTTTTTAATGGAAATAAATCAGATTTTTTTTTATTATTTACATTTTGAGATTGAAATTTAAATTTTGATTCATATAAATTAAAAAAAGATAAAGGCTTTTTATTTTTTTGAAATAAGTAATTTAAATATTGTTTTTCTTTTTCTTCTTCTTTTATATCCCCTTTTTTTTCTTCATCTTGAAAATTAATATAAATATATTTATAATTTAATAAACTTTGTTTTACTTTATGAAGAAATATTTTTTGTATTTGATTTGAATCATTTAATATTTCATTATTTAAAGTATCATTTAGTGATTTTTCTTCATTTGATAATTCATTTGTTTTATCATCAAAAAATTCATTTTCTTCATTATAAAATCTATTTTTTCTTTCTTCTAATTTTTGTATATCTTCTAATATTTCTTTTGATGAATTTTTTTTTTCTGTAATTAATTTATCATCAGTTTTATAATAAATAAAATCATCATCATCACTATTTTTTTCTGTTATTTTTGGGAATTTTCCAAATAAATTTTCATAACCTTTTAAAAAAGAAAGATCAATTTCTATTTTTTTACTTTGAAATTTTAGATTATTTTTAATATAAATATTTAATTGATTCATTAAATTTTCCAAATTATCATTTGAATTGTTTCCTAATTTAAATTCTAAATTTTTTTCTTTTAAAAGATTTAATATATCATTTAATATTCTATGGGATGGAGTATTATCCATTTAATTAAATATTATTATCTATATTTTTTTTATTGATTATTTTTAAAAATAAAAAAAATTATAATATATATATATTACTTATAAATATTAATCATTTATTATTTAAGTTTTTTGTATAATTAAATAATATTAACTCTTTCCTCCAAAATGTTTACAACAGAAGTCTTTAGATATCATTTGAAATTGTAAAAATATAAATTAATAAACTCCTAAAGGAAGATTAAATATTTTTGATTCTTATCATCAAATATATTTTAATTTTGTTTACTTAAAATTGATATTATTAATATTAAATCTTTTAATTTCTTTAATTTAAAATTAATGAATTATCTATGGTTTTTGTCTAATAAATCAAATTTTATCTGATTAATTTCCTAATCTTTTATTTTAAATTTTTATTTTTACTTAATTAATTTTCAATTAGAAAAAATTATTTTTATCTAACATGAAACCAAGGCAAAAATAATTTTTAGGTCATACAAAAATAAATAAAACTGAAGTAATTAGTTAAATGAAAGAATTGTTTGATAAAAATATAAAGGTATTTACCTTACAGAAAATACATTTTATTCCAATTTTTTAAAAAAAATTATATTATTTTTTCTATTGGTCAATTTCATTTTTACTTTATAAAGTCGGATAATTATAATATTTTTAAGTTATTATTTATTTAAATAAATGAAATTATTGTTTTTATTATAAAAAAAGTAAAATAATAATAAAAATTAATGGAAGAAAATTTATTTGGTTTAACAGAAGAAGAAAGAAATGCTCAACAATTATATAATTATATTGGAGTTGCAAATAATTTTAAAAAAATGAGTTTAAATATATATTTTTTTTTGAAAAATTATGCTTTTAATAAAGCAATGAATATTAAATTATCTCCAAAGGATAATAAAAAAATAAATGATTTAATGAAATATTTTTATGAAGAATTAAGAAAATCTGGTTGGGATTCAAAAAAGATGTCAATAAAAGAATATCAAAGCTTTTTAGAATATTTTTATTCAAAAATGGATTTTAATAATATTGATTTAAATCATTTATTCGTGTGTAAAGATTTATTACAAGTTATTCCTTTAGATGATCTTGGAAAACAAAGAATAGAATATTTTAATAAAAAAATTGAAGGATTTAAAAATAGAAAAAAAAGTGATAATGTGAATAATCAAAATATAAAAAATATAGATATTTTAGATATGAATAAAGTTTTTGGTTCAGATTCAAATAACCAAATAAATAATAATGAGGAACAAATTAAAAATATAAATATTCAAGATATGAATAAAGTTTTTGGAGTTGATTCAAATAATCAAATAAAGAATGAGGAACAAATTAAAAATATAAATATTCAAGATATGAATAAAGTTTTTGGTTCAGATTCAAATAACCAAATAAAGAACGAGGAACAAATTAAAAACATTGATATTCAAGATATGAATAAAGTTTTTGGCTCTGATTCAAATAACCAAATAAAGAATGAGGAACAAATTAAAAATATTGATATTCTAGATATGAATAAAGTTTTTGGTTCAGATTCAAATTCAGAATTCAATAATAATCAAAATAATCAAATAAATGTCAACCAACAAATTAAAAATATTGATATTCAAGATATGAATAAAGTTTTTGGTTTTGACCCTAAAACAGAAAATGCTCAAAAGAATAACAATGAAATTCAAAGTAAAGAAATAAATTTCAATAATGAAATTAAATCTGAAGAACCAAAATTCAAAGCAAATAATTTTAATAATGAAAATTTTAAAAATAATAATATAATCTCTGGTGACGAACAAAAAAAAAATAAAAAAAATGAAGAAATTAAACTTGAAAATAGAAAAATACCAATATTAGTAAATGAAAACTTAATTAAAAATATAAATTCAAATCAAAAAAATATTGAAAATATGAAAAAAGAATTAATAAATCATTTTCAATTAGCATCTACAGAAATGAATTATCATAATATTCAAATGTCAAAAGATCATATGGAAGCAATAGTATATTATTTAAGAGAAATATTAGGAAAAAATAAAAAATAAATATATAAATTTAAAATGACAATAAGATTATTATTATAATTAATAATTTTATTTTCTTTTTTTAAAAATAGTTTTAGTTATCTTTACATAAAAATCCCTCTTTGAAAGGATTTAATATATATATACCAAAGAAAAAGAAAAAAATCAATTTATAAATACATTTTAAAAAATTCATTTACACTAAATTTTATCATTATTATCTATGAATATATTTAAAGAAAATTGGAAAAAGATTGAAAATAAAAATCTTCATATCTTCATTCATTATATTATTCTTTAATAAATGAATAATAGATTAAATTCTTTATATAAATTAGGAAAATAGTTAGTATTTAACTTAACGAATTTAATATTTTTTTTTAAAACATTAAAAATTGTTTATAATCTTTTGTTAAATTTATTTACAAATTTTTATATTTATGAGTTTATTTCAAAAAAGTTGTAGAAAATTTTTTAAATAAAATTATTAATTAATTCTAAAAATAATTAAAATAAATTATTATATACTATTATTTAGAAAAATTTTGAAGAATTTATGGTTTAATTTATCAATTTTTAAAACTTTAATATATATTTCAAAGTTATATCAATATGTGAGTTATTATTTATTAAATAAAAAGTTAAGAAATTTTTATATTATTAAATGGAGGGTTTTGATATAATTACATAATTTAAAATTATTATTTAGTTATTCCCTTTTATAATTATTTTTTAAATTATAATGGGATGTATATGCAAGGTTACAAGACCAGAATTTGGAAATGAAAATTTTTTAAGAGAAGAAACGAATTATGAAGAAGAAGATAATAAAGAAAACAATAAAAATGAAAATCAACATTTTACATTTAATAAAATTGAAAATAACAAGATTAATAATGTTATATATAATAATCAATTATATATTTCAACAAGTAAAGTAAAACAAAATATTCAAAAAGAAGAAATAAATGAAAATAAGATAAATAATGAAAAAGAAGAAAATTTAAATGAAAAAGTGATTCAAAAAAGTTTAGAAGAAGATGAAAAAATAGAAAATAATACAAAAGAAGAAAAAGAAGAAAAAGAAGAAAAGGAAGAAAAAGAAGAAAAAGAAAAAATAGATACAAATGAAAATAAAAAAAGTGAAAATTCAAAAGAAGAAGAAAACTCAAATTTAAATAATACTGAAGAAGAAAAAAATGACAATAAATATATTATAAATATAAATGAAGAAAATTTATCAGAAAAAAATAATAATATTAAAATAATTGAAGAAGATGAAAATGAAAATGAATCCAAAAATAATAATTTATATTTTTATTTTGACAAAGATAAAATTTTAAAAAAAAATTTAAGTGAAATAGAAAAAAAAGATGACGACGTTAAAAGTGAACTTAAAAGTGGAAGAAGTATTAAAAGTGAAAAATTAATATATACTGTAAAAAAAATATTTGATTATAATGAAACTGTTTTTGAATTAATAAATAAAATAAGAGAAGATCCAAAATCTTATATAAGTGAAATAGAAAATAATATTAAATATATTAAAGAAGAAATTTCAATAACAAAGAATTCTAAAGGAGAAGAAAAAGAAAAAAAAAAATTAATTTTTAAAAAAAGAGTAAAAGTTGCTTTAACAAAAGGAGAAAGTGCTTTTAGAGAAGCAATAAATATATTAAAAACAATGAATCCTGTTAAACCTTTGATTTTTAATCAAAATATTTTAATTAAACTTCCTGAAACAAAAGAAGAAATGAAAGATAAAGTTTTTATGATAAATGAAGCAGAAAAAATTCAAGAAAATTTTAATTTAGAAATTTATTTTAAAGATTTTGTTAAAGATCCTTTTATTTCTGTTTTATTAATGATAGTTGATGATAATGTAAAAAATGCTGGAAAAAAAAGAAATTGTATTTTAAGTCCTGATTTTAGATATATTGGTATTAATAGTAAATTTATTGGTAAACATTTTATTGCTTATTTTTCATTTGCAAAATGATATTTTATGTTTTATATTTTGTAATTTTTATTTTTTTATAAACATAAATTTTAAATTTTAATATCATTTATTTTTCAATAGTTATTTTAATTATTTATATAAAAGGTGAATTTATTTTTTTAAAAAAATATTGAAAATTAATTAAAATTATAATTTATTGAAATAGATTATAAAATTATGAATGAAAGGAAAAGTAATTAATCAGATAACACAATTTCTTAAGATAATTTTGATATTCATTCAATCAATTATTATTTTATAAAAATTTGTCAAATTCTGATTTGAAAATTATGTGATTATGAATTAAGATTTTTATGAGAGGAAATAAAAATGGATTTTACTCAATCTAGATCAGAAATCTAAGGATGAATATCTTTGATATTTATATTTTATTACTATTTTGTACTGAAACAAATAAGTTTTAGCTGTTTAATTTACAAATTCATTAACATGTTTTAACGTTATGATATTATTGTCTCCGAATATTTATCATTAGAAAGAGTCTTCTATATTGTCTATTTAAAATAATACAAAATTGGTATGATTAATTATCTATTGGAATTTTGCTTTATATATGTTTTAAATGATTAAAAAGTAGATTTTTAATAATTAAATTTGCAGAAAACTTGTTGTGTAAGCTTTTTTTCATTTGAGATTATATCCATTTGTTAAAACAAATGAAAAAACATTGAAATGAAAAATGATATTTATAAAAGTATGACATTTATATATCTCTAATATTTTGTAAAAATTAACACATTCAAGTTTGATTTTAAATTGATTCCTTTGTTTTAAATTTTGCTCTTTTTCTTCTGTTTAATTATTTTTAAATGTTTTGATTTATTATACGAATTAAATTCATTTTTTGAAAGAATTTCTTTCAAATTTTTTCTAAACTTTTTTCATTTATTTAGATTGTTTATAAATTTGATTTGTTTTAAAAAATATATATATATATTATCTATTAATATCTCTTTATTATTATTTATATAATATTAACATTTTTTATTTATGTAATATATATAAAATGGAGAT
>JAEEGK010015719.1_pt1 | contig 16724 bp, 10 predicted proteins | sample 8958771 | NCBI WGS metagenome assembly JAEEGK01 (sample SAMN16246547, study PRJNA631951) | gut metagenome | biome: gut microbiome; feature: rumen; material: SC-attached | host: Bos | place: Iran: Karaj | collected 2018-10 | reverse complement strand
TTTTCCTGAAATATAAAAAAGTTATTGATTTAATATTGCATATTTATTGTTTATCATTTTTATTGATTTAATAGTCATGTTCTTTGATAAAACAAAAAGAGAAATAAATCTTTTAAATTCAAATAAATTTTATCACAAAAAAATTGATGATAATTTAATTCTTAATTATAATTTTTACATCTAAAAAATCTCCTATTTTAAAATGTGCCATTTTTAAAGTCTTATTTTGATCATCATTCTCTTCATTTAAGCAAATTTCTCCTATTTCTCTTCTCTGTAATTTCCCTTTTAAATCCCTGTAAATTAGAGAAAATGTTAAAGACACTTTTTTTTTTTTAATTTTTTTTTTTAAAGCTCCTATTATTAATTCAGTTAATTCTTTTAAATCAGAATCCATCCAAGTATATATATGTAAATCATTTAATTCTATATTATCAGTATCAAAGGAAGAAATTTTATTAAATTCATAAAAATTATAAAAAACTCTGATTAAAAATGGACAAATTTTTTTTCTATTAATTTCTTCTGGATTATCTTTATTAAATTCAATATTATCTCTACTTCTTTCTCTTTTTAATTTATTATTCAAATTATTAGATGAATAATAGTATGACATATTTGAAATTTTATATAATAAAAGAAAAAAATAAAAACAAAATTAAATAAATATTTTTAATAATACCAAAAAAAATATATGGGTGTTGTATGTGATTGTAATTTAAATACTTCTCGTCCAATTGTATTTAAAAAACAAGAAATTGCAATAGATATAACTAATAATAATACTGAAATAGAAAATAAAATAAGTGAATTTACAAAATTAAAATTATATTTTCAATCTAATGAAAATAATAAATTATCAACTCAAAGAAGTAAAAAAGAAACTCAATATGATTTAATAATAAGAAGATTATTAGAAGAAGATCAACCAAAAAAAAAGCATCCTAGAAGAAAACTTACAATAAGGAATCAAAAAAAAATTTTAGATATTGTGAAAGAAGTTATAAGAGAATTTGAAGAAAATTTAAGTATAATTGAACAAAAAAATGATAATAATGATGAATCAATAAAAGACAATTTAACAATTTCTTCAACAAAAGTAACTTCAATATTAGATGAACAAAAAAATAATAAAGAAATTTCTAAAAGAGAATATCAATTTATAATAAATAAATTATATGATTCTAAAATTATAGAAGAAAAAGAAGGATTTTTAGAAAATAATACTATAAAAAGTTTATTCGTAAAGCATATATTAACTCCTAATAAATGCATATATAAAAAAGGAGATGAAAAACAATTTTTAATTGTAGTTGAGACTGGAAATGTAAATTATATGGTTGATGATATAGAAAATAATTTTATTCATGGTGATTGTTTTTCAACTGAAATTTTAGAAAAAAATTCTGATATTGATTGTTTTGCAAAAACAACAACAAAAGCAAAAATTTTTTCAATTTTATTAAATGAAGAAACTAAAAACCATTTTAAAAATTATGATTTCTTAGTTAAGTCTAAAGATGAAAAAATTAAGATTTTACTTCAAATTCCAATTTTTTCTAATTTAGAAATATCAAAATTAGATAAAATTGCAAATAAAATGTTAAAAATGCGTTTAAGAAAATATTTTGAAATATCAAATTTAGATAAATGTTGTTATTTTTTAATTAAAGGTTCAATTAATTGTTTATGGAAAAATAAAATTTTAAAAAAAATATCTCCTATAACTTCAATAGGAGAAATTGGTTTATTTTCTCAAAAAGCAACAAAATTTTATAATTATGAAACTGTCACAGACTCAGTTTTATATCAATTAACTTTTAAAGATATTCAAATTATTTTAGGAGAAAATTATATGAAAGAAATAATTAAAAAATTATATATTGCTACTATTAAAAAAAGTGAAACTTTTAATCGTTTTTTGGGAATAAAAAATTTTTCAAATTTATTTCCTTTATTTAAATTAATGTACTATAATAATAATATTGTTGTTCCTGATAAAGAAAAAAGAATTATTTTAGTTATTTGTGGGAGATTAAAATTAAAAGAAACAGAAACAATAATTGCAAGTCCAGGAGATTTATTTAGTTCTTTTTTAATAAAGAATAAATATAAAAAAAAATCAACAGAAATTTTAAGTGAAGATGAATCTTTAGTTTTTGAAGCAGAATGGAATGATATAATTAATACTTTACAATTAAGTTTAAATGATAATAAAGAAATTATGAGTTTTTCTCAAATGATGAAAATGTTAAAAAAATGTGATTTATTTAATAATTTAAATGAATGGAAAATATTTCAAATAGCAGATTCAGTAAAATTAAAATCTTTTAAAGATAATCAAAAAATAATAAAAAATGGCCCAAAATCAGATAAATTATATATAATTAAAGAAGGAATTGTTAAAATTATGATAGGAGATTTTTTGTTAGGAGATTTAAAACAAGGAGATTTTTTTGGTGATATCACTCCAAATGATGAAAAATTAAATCAAAATAAACAAAATCAAAATTTTATTTCAAGCGGTAAAAGTGAATGTTATTATATTGAAAAAGATATATATGAAGAAATTATTCATTATAAAAATAAAAATTTAATAGATAAAGCTTTTGAAGTTGTTAAAGGAAAAAATTCCACTTTTAATTTAGATGATTTGTTCTTTGTTAGAGAATTAGGAAATGGAGCTTATGGAAAAGTTTGTTTAATTCATGATAAAAAAAATATTTATGCAGCAAAAACAATATATATTAAAAATATAAGACAACAAAAAATTGTAAGATATTATATTAATGAAAAAAATATAATGTTTTCTTTAAATCATCCATTTATTTGTAAATTAATAGCAACATTTAAAACCAATCATCATTTATATTATATATTAGAATTTATAAATGGATTAACAGTATCTTCTTATTGTAGATTAAGACCAAAAGATGATATAAGAAATATAAATGAAATGGTATTTTTAGCTTCTTGTTTATTTGCAGTTATAAATTATTTAGAAAGTATGAGAGTAATTCATAGAGATATTAAACCAACAAATTTAATTTTAGATAAAGATGGTTATATTAAATTAATTGACTTTGGTATTGCCAAAGATATGACAGGAAAAGATTTTACTAATACTATTTTAGGAACTAATCATTATATTAGTCCTGAAATGATAGAAGGAAAAGGTTATTCTTTTCAAACTGATTATTGGAGTGTTGGAGTTTTATTATATAAATTCTTTTTTGGTTATTTACCATTTGGAAAAGGAAGTAATGAGCAAATTAAAATTTATGATGAAATTAAAAATTCAAAATTAATTTTACCTAGTGATGTTAAACATAGTGAAATCAATAAATTTTTTAATGGAATTTTATGTAAAAATCCAAATAAAAGAATTCAAAGTTTAAGAGATGTTAAAAATTTTGAATTATTTAAAAAAATCGATTTTGAAGAATTAGTTAAAAAAAGATTATCTTCACCTTTTAGATTAGATATTAAAAATGTTGAAGTAGATTATAATAATATTAGTTTACCGTTGAAAACTTATTTAGAAAATGAATTACTTGTTCAAGGAGAAAGTAATTTATTTTCAAGTTCTAAATCAAATGAATTAATGAAGGATTTTTAAAAACATTTTTCTTTTTTTGATTTTAATTGACGTTTTAAATTGTTATATATTTTAATTTTTATATATTATTATTTTCAATAAAAAAGAAGTATAATTAAATTTAGGTTTTATTGTGATTAAAAAATAATTATAAAATAAATAAAATTTTCAAATTTTTTTTTTAAATTTTTTAATATAATTTTATTCAGAAAAATAATAATAAATAAATTAATTAAATAATTAATTTAATTTTTTGATTGATTAATTTCCCAAGAACTTTACAATTGCTTTTATAAATAATAGTCTAATTAGAGATTAAATAATTTTTTTACTTATAAATATAATATTTGACTAATAAGTTCCAAAAAAAACATTAATAATTTCCAACTATTAATTCTTATATGGTCACAAATGTGAATACAAATAATATAAATATGAAAACTTGATTATCAATTTCAAGAATAATAATTGTCTTTTAAAAAATTGAGAAACAGAAAAAAAATTTAGAAGAATTTAAAAAAATGATTGATTAAAATGATGAAAATAAGATTTATCCAAGTAAATGAATGTTACAATTAAATAAACTTTTTTTTTAACGTTTTTTTAATTTTAATTTTTGGATTCTATTGTTTTTATTTTAAAATAAAAAAACATATTATTTTAATTATTAATATTGTCAAAAAACTATTTTAAATATTCTTAACTATCTAATGTCTGAATCAGTAGATTTGAAACAACTACAAAAAACATTTATTGACTATATAGAAAGCATAATAAATTTGAAATTTGAAGAAATAGAAAATAAAGATAATGAAAGAAATTTGAAATTAAAGACTGCAATTAATTATAGTTCATTAAATGAGAGTGAAGAATTGAGGATGTATGAACATAAGGGAATTACATGTTCAAGATGTAAAAATAAAATAATTGGAATTAGATATATATGTTCAATTTGTCCTTATTTTAATTTATGTTCTGCTTGTGAATACACTAATGACAATGATTTAAAAGGACATGATGTAGAACATAATTTTATTAAACTTAGAAAAGAAGAAGATTTAGCAAAATTTGAAGGAGATTATAGATTTGAACTAGATTCATCATCATTTAGATTGAAAATTAATGAGAAAAATGAGTATATAATTACTATTAAAAATACAGGAACAAAAGATTGGCCTAATGATACATTCATTACACCTATAGAAGATGAAGATAGTAATTCCTTTGATAAAATTTTCGTTGGAGATGTTGAAAAAGGAAAAGATATATCACTGACATTAAAGTTTAAAGAATTACGATTTTTAAATGATAAATTTTGTAGAACTATTATTACTTTAAGTTCCGAATTGCTCAAAAAAAATCAAAAATTTTTATTTCCTTGTGAAATACATTTTTATAAAGAAAATCAGGAAGAAGAGGTTTATGATCATGGTTTTTTTGATGAATAAACTACTATATTTTTTAAAAAAAATACAATTACTCAAAAAAAATAAAATGATATTCTTAAAAAATTTTTTTTTAATTTATTTAATATTTTTAATCTTTTTTAATGGAAAAAAATATTGAAGAAAATGAGGAAAATCCTTTCTTTTTTTATTTAAGAAGACCCAAAAAAAAATTTAATTTTAAAATAGTAAAAACACCAAATTTAAATTATTTAAAATTACCAAAAATAAAAAGAAAGGAAATAGAAGAAAGACAAAGAAAATATAAAGAATTAGTGAAAATAAAAAATAAAAAATATAAAGAATTAAATTCTACTCCTTATTCAAATTCTTTATATATAAATGGAATGGAAAGAAATTTATGGAAACATGTTTTAGAACAATATAAACTTTTAAAACCATTATATTTAAAAAATAAAAAATTTGAAAATTCTAAATTCAAATTATCAAAAGTAATAAATTTAGAAGAAAAAAATTTAAAAGTTCATAAAAAAAATATAAAATATGATTTAAATATTAAAAAAGAAAGTATACACAAAACAAAAAGTATGCCGATAATATTTAATAAAATGAATAATATTTTTGGAAAGAAATACAATGTTAATATTGAAGTTGCCTTAGGTTTAGGAAAAATAGATGAAAATGATCCAACTCCTTTTAATTATTTTAAATTAGAACATTTATTTAATTTACCTAATGTTTGTATTATTGGATTTTTTGATGGAAAAGGAAAACAAAATTATTTATTAAGTAAAACATTCAAATATTTTTTTAAAGAATATTTTTCCAATATTAATATTTATATTTCTGCTTTTGATTTAAAAACAAAAACTCAAAATTTTCAAATAAATTCTGATTATATTTTTGATGCATTAACTAAAAATAATTTTAATTTAATTAAAAAATCTTTAATAAAAATAACATATTTATTAACAGAAAATGGATATGAAATTGAAGAAACTGGAGGTTTAATTTCTTTGATTTTTATTATAAATGGAAAAATAATTTCAGTTCAAATAGGAAATATAAATTCATATTTTATTTACAAAAAACATCACAATTATTTAGATAATTCAATTATTAAAAAATATAATAAAGACCATAATGTAAATAATTTATTTGAAATTGATAGAGTTGAAGAATGTGGAAATAAAATTGAAACATTTAAAAATGAACTTGGAGAAAAAAAAGAAAGAATTTTAGTTAATAAAGAAGAAGATAATATTATAGATTATACAAGAATTTTTTGTTATAAAAAATTAAATAAAAATGGAATTATTTCTGAACCCGACATTCAAGTTTTTGATTATATTTTTGAAGAAGAAAATGAAGAAATTAATAATAATGAAAATAGTGATTTAAATGATGATAATAATAATTTTGGAAAATTAAATTATATTGTAGTTGGTACAGAATATTTTTTTGATTATTATAAAATTCAATATTATGTTAAAGTTATAAATAATTTAATTAGATTAAACAAAAACACTTATGATATTGCTATTGAAGTTGCTAATATTTCTAAAGAAAATTGTTTGGAACATTTTCAAAATTACACACAAAGAGCGATTGGTTTAATTATATTTAAGTAATGTAAAAAATATAGTAATAAATTTCTATATTTTTTTTTTTATCGTATATAATTTCTAAATTTTAATTAATTAAAAAAATATAATGAACCAAAAAAAAAGAAGATTATTGAAAAACGAATATTTATATCCTGAAAAATTGATGTATAAAAGAAATAAAATAAAATCTACAGTTTATCAACCTTTGAATGAAATAAAACCAATGGATTCTTCTTTCATAAAATTAGATAATTTATTAAAAAAAGAAAATTTAGATATTATATCAAATAATGAGATTAAAAAAATTATATTAAATTTTTCTAAAGAAAAAAAACCAAAATTTATGAGAAATAAATCAAATTTATCAACTTCATCTTCTATTGATATATTAAAATTACCAAATATTAATCGAACAAAGAATTTTTCAGGAATTAATATTTTTGCAACAAAAAAAGAAAGCGAGCAAATTATTATTAACATTAAAGAAAAATTACAAAAAAAAGAAAAATTTGAAACTTTACACAGTTCAAATAAATATTTATTAAATCAATATGAAAAAAATAGTAGAAATAAAATGAAATTTAGAAGTGTTAGTCAAGATAATATTTTTGAAGATAATAATAAAATTGATGATTCTATTTTAAAAAAGATAAAAATAAAAAAATTTAGAAATATAATAAATATAAAAGAATGTTTTTTAAGAAATAGTGTAGGTCAATTGGATCCATTAAAAATAACAAAAAATAAATTTAAAAAAATAAACCAAAATTCTTGTTTTTCAAAATTAAATTTTTTTTCAAAAAGTTTAGGTTTAATTTCTTTAATAGGTATTTTTAATGGTCATGGAAAAAATGGTAATTTAATATCAAGATATGCCAAAAATTTTTTTTTAGATTATTTTGAAAATAATGAAAATATGACATTATCATTAACAAAAGATAATTATTATAGTATATTAAATGAAAGTTTTATTCGTTGTCAAGAATTTTTAATTAATAATTCACAAAATTTAAATTATAATTTAAATATATCAGGATGTACTTGTTGTATAATTCTTTATCCTTATGATAATAAAAGTAAAAATAAAATTTTTTGTGCAAATTGTGGAGATTGTAAATGTTTATTATACTCATATAATACTTATGTTCCTTTATCTTATCCTCATTCTCCTGATATAAATACTGAAAAAATAAGAATGAATGATAGATTATTACTTTTCAAAAAAAAAAAATTAGAAGATCAATTAAAATACTCTATTGAAGATAATAAAATAAAAACAAATAATAAGAAAGATAATAACACTAATATCGGTAATGAAAAAAATTCAATTAATAATTCTTTAAGTAAAAGTAATTCAAATGAGAATAATAAAATAATAAATTTGTTAAATTCAAAAAAAAATTTAGAGAAAATGCCATTAATAGATAAAATGTCAAAAATTTCATTAGAAAAAACTGAACGTTCATTAAAATATGGAGCATCAAAAAAAAAAGAAGAAGAAAATAATAATGAGAAAGAGGAATTGTCAAAAAGAATATATTTAAAAGAATTTGAAGAATTAAATTTATCAAGATCAATAGGAGATTTATATGCAGATGAATTAGGTATAATTAGAGAACCTGAAATTGTAGAATGTGATTTAAAATTTAATCAAGGAAGATTTTTAGTAATGGGAACAAATTCTTTATTTATGTTTTTAAGTAATGAAGAAATTGGAAATATAGTTAAAAAATATAATAATGATGATAATGGATTTAAAGCTTGTAAAGAATTAGAAGAATTAGCAAGAGAAAGATGGAAAAAAAATTTAAGAAGAATTGATGATATTACTATTATTGTTATACATTTAGATTGGAAAAAATAATTATATTTTTATATTTTTGTAAATATTAACTTTTAGTAATAATATACATGAAAAAAATATTATCACTTTGATTAAAATCTTTAAATTCTTCTTTAGAAATAATATTCATATCAATTGTTTCAACTTTATATCTTATACCAGGAACTTTATAAAATAAATTTATTCTATCTTCAATTTTTCCATCTGAAAAATAATAAAAAGTACCATTTTCAACTAAGGAAAAAAGAATATAATTTAAACAATCAATAAATTTTTTTTCTCCATTTTTAGGATCTGATAAAATACAATCTAAACATCCTTTATCAATAATAACATTAAATAATTCTCCTTCTCCTTTTTCGATAATAGTAACATCTTTTTCTTCTATTTCCCAATTTGTATCCTTATATTTTTTTTTTAAATTTTTAATTAATTCTGGACTGAAATCATAAATACAAATTTTTTCAAAATTATTACTATATAAATAATCTAATAAAGAACTAGTTCCTGGTCCCAATAATAATATTTCATCATTTGTGGTTAATTTTTTTACTGAAAAATCTGGAAAATCAATTTTAGTTATATCAAAATACCAATTTATCGTTTCATTTCCTTTTTTCGAATAAAAATCATCCCAAAAATTTTTCGTGTGAAATGGTAAATATGTTATTCCTTGAATTTGATTACTTTCATTCATTTTAAAATTTATTTTTTTTATTTTAAAAGAATGTCATAAATTATTAATGTTTATTTATTTAAAATATATGATTAATATAATTTAAATGTCCTTACTTAATGAAAATTATGATTATTAAACATTAATTTTCCCTCTACAAATATAATTAGAAAAATTTAATTTTATATTAAAATAAAATATTATTTTTTATTTGTCTTTTTTTATTTGAGAATTATTTATATTACATTTATCATTTGAATCCTTTTGTCCCTGATTAAAAAGCATTTGAAACATTAGAGAATTATCTTGAGCCATATTATTTATATTTCCAATATTAGATAAATTATTAATATTATGAGATATAGGAATTGATTCATTATTGTTAATATTATTATTTTGATTATTAAATAAAAAAGATTGAGGATTAAATATTTGATTTGGAATAGTAAATTGTCTAAATAAATTAGGATCTATTGTTGGATTTAAAAATTGATTATTTTGATTAAACATATTAAATAAATTATTATTATTATTATTATTATCTTTATTATCATCAGTATTATTATTAAACATTATATTATAATTTTTCTTATCTTTATCATCCTCATTTTGATTAATTATATTTGGAGTAATATTTTGATTGTTCTGATTATTATAATTAAAAGACATCATTGGAAAATTCATTTGTTTCATCATATTATTATTATTCATTAAAGAAGGATTCATTGTAGGAAAATTCATATTAAATAAATTATTAGGAGTTTGATTTTGAAAAATATTTGTTTTTTGCTGATTTATAAAATTTTGGTTACTTATTTGTTCCATAAATATTTCTAAATATTCCATTATATACCCTATAAAATATTTTTGAAGTTGATTATTATATTGAATTTCATTTATTTGATTTTTTAAATCATCAATAATACTCATCATATAATTTTTCATTGATTTTATTGAATTTGTTGAATCATCTTTTTTTTCATCTTTTTTATTACTTGAATTATTATTATTTAAATTTAAATTATTTTGGTTTATGTTAATGTTATTAATATTATTATTAAGCATTGAATTTGTTATTCCTGTTAATTGACTAATATTTTGTAATTCTCCTAAATTATTTCTTGTATTATTATTATCAATATTTGGGATTAACTCATTTATTTTAGTATTCAAATTCGTTTTTGATGAATTTATATTATAATTTACATTTTGACTTCCTTGTAGAATATTATTTATAATTGGATAATTTATTGTATTATTATGTTCAATATCTTTTTCATTTTTATTTGTATTTAAAGAGTTTATTTTTTTATTTTGGGAATTAATAGTTTCAATTTGTTTATCTAAAACATTAAAAATATTTTCTTTAGTTTTATTTTCATCATCATTTTTATCTACTATTGTATCAACTAATAGTTTATTATCTAAAAATTGTTTAATTATACTATTTTTTTCAAGACAAATATTGCACAATAAAATATTACCTTTGTTTTCAATAACTTTTTTCAACAATTCATTTTTCTCTTTAAATTTTTTTTTTTCTTTTTGAGAATAGGATAAGTTTTGAATTATTTTTTCATAATCAATTAAATTACTTTTTTGTCCACATAAAAGACATTTATTATTTTTAATTGAATTTAATATATGATTATCACATTCAAAGCAAACCCAATTATCATTTTTTTTCTTGTCAGAAATTAAATTTTCATAAATTATTTTATCATTATTTTTTGAATTTATACAATTAAGACAATAATATTTATTGCATTCAGTGCATTTTATAAAGGAATTTTTTTCCATATTACATATATTACATATTTTATTATTTTCATCTAAATTATCTATTTCTGATTCTTGCTTAATTTTATTTCCTAATAATTTACTTTCTTTATTTTTATTTTCTTTGATAGACTCAATTGACATTTTAAAAAAATATAATAAAAATAAATTTTTAGTTAAATATATCTATTTAAGAAATTTATTTAATATTTTTTTATTAAATATTCATTCAATTAATACCCTTTAAATTTATACTTTAATCACCGATTAAAATAATAATTAAAAATTATGAATTTTTTTTTAATTATTGAAAAATAATAAATAATTAAATACTTCATGTTTTTATGTTTTTAACTTTATAATATTATAACCTTTTATGCTTTTAATTTGAAATATAAATAAAATATTTATATTTTAAAAGGTAGATAATATTTAATATAGTTTATAAATAAAAAAAATAAATTTATGACTTCTAAAATAGGAAATTAAATATTTTTATTTTAAATTATTAACTATATTATCATTTTAAAAACAAAACAATAGCTTAAACTTTTTCACAAAACTAAGAAAAATATTTTCAAATATTACAAAAAATTATTGACATTAAAATTTATAAAATCTTTGATGCCAAAAATTAAAATATATATATTACATTTAAATTTCTTCCATAATAATTTTATCTAAATTTTTTCCTCTTTCATTAATATCTAATTTGAGGCAATCAATAGTAATTTTTCCTAAAATATGAATAAATTTATAAAATTTTTGATTGAATTCAGTTTCACGTTTTAAAATAATTTCTTCGATATTAATATTTTTAATAACATCAATCTTTCCATTCATACCAAAAGGTAACTCATTAAATAAATAATAATAACTCATAACTCCAATATTCCAATATTCTATATTAAAATTATATTCTTTTTTACATAAAACTTCGGGTGGAAAAAATCCAACACTTCCTAAACTTTCATTACTTTTTTCAAAAGGGGAAAATAAATCTGCAAATCCAAAATCAATAATTTTAAAATTACCATCTCCTCCTAATAAAACATTTCCTGGTTTTAAATCTCTATGCATAATTCCTATAGAATGTAAAAAATTAATTGCTTTAATAACTTGTTTTATTTGGTTTAATTTTATTTCATAATTTAAATTTATAGTCTCTTTATATGTTATTGGACAATATTCCATTATAAAATAAATATTTTCTATATCTTCTAATACTTCATATATTTTTATTATATTTGGATTATTTATATGAACTAATATTTTATTTATTTCTATTTCATTTCTATCAAAAGTTTCATTTGGGTCATTTGATCGTTTTTTTAATTTATTTATTATTTTGATTGCATATTTTTCACTTTTTCTATTTGAGTATGTTTCTGATATAAAACTATTTAATCTATCTTGTTTTTTTGTTGATATATATGTTTGACCAAAACCACCTTTTCCTATTTGATCAATTAAATTATATTTTTCTTTTATTTCTATGTAATTTGAATATCTTTTTATTTCATTATAAAAAGTATTTCTTTTACTATTTGTAGGAAATAGAAATATAAAGTCTTTTTCTTTTTTGAAAGTCTGATTTACTATTTTTACTTCAAAAGTATAATCAGAAATATCATATTCAATATCTTTATTATTTTTATCTCCATAAGAGTAATTAATTTCTAATTTATTATTATCTTTTTTTATAGGAAAAGAAAAAGATAAAGGAATAATTAAATAAACATATTTATTTTTTTCATTAATATATTTTATTAACAAAAAATTTTCAGTAAAATGAGCTTTACATAAAATTAAAGTATTTTTAATTAATATAGATATATTAGTAATATCTTCCCTTTTAGAAGTATTTTGTTCATAATTAAACAAAGAATTTTTTTTTGTTGGAAAATGATTATAAAAAGTTTTTAATCTATTTACACCTATTTTTGTATCTGGACTTGCAGATCTATAAGCTAAAACATTTTCAGAAGAATTTGCAAAAAATTTTAAAGATTTATTTTTATTTTTTGTAATTTTTTGAGATTGATAACTTGATTTTCTAAATGAATTATCATTTTCAATTATATTTTTTTGTGTTAAAATACTTTCTCTACATTTTTTAAAGTCATTTTCAAATGCATTTAATTCATCTAATTCATATTCTTCTTTATCATTATTTTCATATTCTAAATTTAAACCATAATTTTTATTTATATAAGTAAATAATTCTATTGTTGGACTTATAATCATATAAAAATCATATAAATTTTCATATTGAAAATTATCTTCTTTTTCATTTTTTAATGTTAATTTATTATTGAAAAGAATCATATCATATTTATTAAAAATACATTTATTAAATAAAAAATAAAATAAGAAAAAAATATCTGAATTTTGAAATTGAATTATTTGTTGAAAACTTTGTTTTGTTATTTTTTTTTTGTTATCAGAAAATAAATTACCTAATATAATATCAAGACTTAACAAATTTTCTTGAAGTGAAAAAATATAAAAATGATAAAAATATAATCTTAAATCTTCATATGTAATAAAATTATCTTTATTAAATAAAAAGAAGTTTGATAAAAACTCTAATTTATAATTTATATTTCCAAATATTATTTTTGTTATATAATCTATTAAATCTTCTGATAAAATTTCACTTTTATTATTATTATTATAATCAAGAAAATAAGAAAATAGTTTTTTCTTTGCAAAATAAGGAAAACTAGGAAATAATTTATAAAAAACATTTCTAGTTATTTTTTCTTCATCACCCATAATTGTATTAAATAAACATTGTAAAAAATATTTAAATTTTGTTGGAGAAATATATGTTGGAATAGAATCATATTCTAACAAATTTCTTGAATTTATTTCTGACATTTAATTAAATTATAATTTAAAAAAATTAATTTTTCAAAATTAAATTGTTCATAAATGGATATATTTCATGTATGTTAGTAATTAAATTAAAAAGATATAATTTTTATTTTTTCTTTATTCCTCTTTTAAATTTACTGTTTTAAATTATTAACTAATATTTTTTTTTTATATATTTTTTAATATTTGGATATGTTATATATAATATTTTAAATATTTTTATTCAATTAAATGAATAATCAAAAAATATGTGAAATTTGTTTTAAGGTTTGCCATATAAATCATAAAAAAATTCATTATAAAAATTTCAATGAATTCACTTTTAGAGATATGTATGCAATTTTCTCCTATGCAAAACAATTAAATTTAATAGATCAAAATATAATTTTTGAAAAAATAAAAGAAGTTATGAATGAAGAACTTAATGAAATGAAAAATTGTCTAACCTCAATTTATAAATTGAATATGGTTGATTTTTATATAAATAAATATGAAAAAAAAATAAAAGATGAATTTTTTCTGGTTCAAAATTATTATAGTTATTTTTCGAATCAAAAAGACACTAAATTTAAAATTTCTACAATTAATAATAATATGAGTTTTGAAGAATTTGTTAAAGAAATAAGAAAATCAAAAATAAAAAAAAGATATCTTTGTCTTCATTGTTGTAAATATTATCAAAATATAAAAAATCATAATTTTTTTATTTCAAGAGAAAAAAAAATTTATGGATGTAAACAATTAACATTTAATTTATTAAATTGTAAAAAGGAAGATACTATAAATTTTATTATAGATATAATAAAATATGAAGAAAGTTCATTTGAAAAAACATCAATTTTAGAAATTAAAAATAAATTATTAGATTATATAAATGATGGGAAATTTAATATTTCTTTAAAAACTGAAGATGAGGTTTTAGAATTATATGATAATATTAAAAAATATTTTTTATCTGATGGAAGAATAGCAAATCAATTTGCAAAACTTAATTGGATGAAAAAACATCAGATTAATAATGAAAATATAAATAAAAATAATGAATTAAATAAAGAAAAAAAAAACAATAAAATTATAAATATTAGAAATAAAAAAAGAAATTTAAATTTATTAGATGTGATTAATGGTGATTTATTTGTTCAAGCTTATAATAATTATTTTCTTGGAAAAAGAAAAAGAGTATCATTAAATAAAGTAAAAACAAAAATAAAAAAAAATAAAAATACTAATTGTAAAATAAATAGTGATCTAACTTCAACTGAATATTCGATAATAAATTCAAATAATATCCCAGAGAAATTAGAAAATGAAATAATAAATATATTTAACAAATATATTTTCAATTAATTTGAAATAAAAAATAACTAATTAAAACTAATAAATATAAACGAAAAAAATTAATTTATTAAAAAATAAGATAATAATTCAATTAAACTAAATGAGTTAAAAAAGGTGAAAAATATTAATTCATTTCATTCTGATTTAGAAAGATTAATTTTTTAATAATTTAAGTCATTGTGACCAATGAAAATAAAAAAGATATTAAAGGAAATATATATATATATTAAAATAAAATGATTATATATTTTCTTTCATAATAAAAATATATTTAACTTATGATTCAACTTCTAATGATTGATTAATAGATGAACCTGAATTTAAAGAAGAATCTATATTATCTATTTTATGCAAATCACTTCTTCTTAAAATATTACGTTTTGTATTTTCATTTAATCCCCAAAAATTGAGTTGTATTATTTCTATATAAATTAAATTAGATATTGTAAATGTTCCATATATTAAAATAAACAAAACTATTTTTTTCTTTTTCATAAAATCTGAATAAATAAACATTTCTCCAATTAAATAACTTATTATAGCATGTATTGGATCTAATTTTTCAATGATAATTAAAAATAAATATCTGAATGTGTAATGATAAATTATACATATTATAAAAAATAAAGGATTTGTACTATCAGAAAAAAAATCAAATTTTGTAATGATTTTATATATTAAATATGAAAATCCTTGTATACTCTGAATCAAAAATAAATCAATAAAGTATTTTGTGTTCATATATTTAATCAAAAAAAGATATAAAGAATAACAATAATTATCATAAAAAAGAATTGGTAAAAATACAAATTTTTCTCTTAAATGATCAAAATAGATGATAATTAAAATTAAAGAAATAATTACATTCACAATTATTGATAATTTATGGTGATTATAAATTTCCTTTCTAAAAAATTTATAAAAATCCAAAAGAATAAAAATTTTTATATACATATAACTATCATAAATAAACCTCCATCGTTCATTTAAATATAAATTCATTATGTTGATCATTGTTGAAGATATGATTAAAATTATTTTATTTTTTAATTCAATGAATTGATTTTTAATTTGATTCCCTTTTTTATTAAATATAAAATTTTTTTTGTTTTGATTGTCCATTTTAGATAAATAATTTTGAAGGAAAAAAATAAAAAGGAAAGAAATTTGACATATAGTACTTATTAAAACATTTATATTAACAGGAATTTTTTCAATAACAAAGTATTTTAGTATATATGTTAATAAAAATACTAAAATATATATTAATTCTTTTTTCAAATGAATTGAAATCAACATTTTAAATAAATTAATTTAAATACTTTTTTTTATTTAAATGAATATTCTTTTGTAAAAATATATATGAGCCTTAATAGCATGAATTAAAAATAAATAAAATAAAACATTAAAAATAAATAATTATAGTATGAAATTGCTTAAATAAAACAAACGTCATATGAGATATTTATTGGAAATAATTATTTGATAAAATTAACTTTCATAAAACTTTATTTAATTCTTCTTCTTTTCCCAAATTTAAAGACATTTACTATATTTTATATTTAAATAATTTCATAAATTAAAATATAATTTTTAA
>JAEEGK010015714.1_pt1 | contig 16728 bp, 13 predicted proteins | sample 8958771 | NCBI WGS metagenome assembly JAEEGK01 (sample SAMN16246547, study PRJNA631951) | gut metagenome | biome: gut microbiome; feature: rumen; material: SC-attached | host: Bos | place: Iran: Karaj | collected 2018-10 | reverse complement strand
TGTGTTTCTGCATGCGTATACTCTTCCCTGAAGTTTTGCGGGAATAGTATTTCTCATGATCACATTCTGGTTTGCTGCCATAACGGGAACGAAAACCCATCCCAAAAACTGGCTTATGCACCAGAGCACGGGAAGTCTCGAAAACGCGAGAAGAAAATTCTCGGTCGAGAGCGAAAAGAACATGGATAAGAAGATAATCTTCACCCTGTCTTTCGGTTTCGGTAATACTGTCACAAGCAAGCTTCCGACAACCATCGCTATCCCAGAAAAAGATGTCACGAGGCCGAGCATATTGTTACCGCCTCTCGGATTCGGAATGACATACGCGGGAAGTGTCGCATCAAATGCGGATGCGATAAAGTTTACTCCCGACATAAAGAGGATCACATAAAGGATCATAGGATTCTCTTTTAAGTATTTAAGGCCTTCCTTCGCAAGACGAAGTATGCCTTCTTTTTCCTCTCCGTCCGTCGGTATATCGGGTACTTTTATAAACACAAGAAGTGCACTAAAAGCGATGGCAAATGTTATCATGTCGATCGCAATGGCTGCATCGAGTCCCGCAAGTCCGTAGACTGCTGCCGCGATGATAGGATTGCCTATCGTTATCAAAGATCTTGATAACGACTGAAGACCGCTCGTTTTCTGATAATACTCTTTGGGTATTATCATCGTGTACGCAACTTCCGATGCAGGCTGCTGAACCGTATTCATAAGACCGGAAACAGCATTTATCAGATACAGATGCCATACACAAAGCATATCGGTCTTATAAAGCACAAAAACCGCTATCGTACTTAACGCCGCCAAAAGATCGCATACGAGCATCGTCTTTTTCTTATCGAATTTATCCGATAACGCACCCGCAAAAATGCTCATAAGAACATAGGGTGCATATGTACAAATTCTAAGTGCTGCCGTACTTAAAGCTGAACCTGTTTTCTCATAAAGCCACAACGTTAATGCAAATGCCGTGATCGCACTTCCAAGCTGTGACAGACTCTGGGTACTCCAAAGTATATAAAAATCTCTTAATTTATTTTTTGTTTTCATTTCTTTGCTCCTTTTTATTTATTTCTTTAAAGAGCAAAGCCTGAGGATAAGATCATCCTCCACACAGCATCCTCAAGCTCTGCATGGAGCATATGCTTCGCAACGGACCATGTTGCACCTCCGTGATTTTTTATATTATAATTCCTTCTCATAGCAGAAGAAATCCTGCTCATACATAAAGCACTCACCGACTGTTTTATATCCGAATGAATCGTATAAACGAAGAGCTTTCGGATTGTGTTTATTGACTATGATATGGACCCCTTTATAGCCGCGTCTTTTAAGTTCTTCATGCAGAAACGCAAGCATTATCCTGCCGATCCCTTTTTGCTGGGAATCCGGAAGGACGCAAATTCTTGCGAACTCGGCTTCGGGCTCCAGATCTTTGTTCCAGTACGGAAGTTTGTTCACTTCTTCGTCGTCTTCTATCGACATCGCACCGTATATTTTATTGTCTGATCTGTATACATACAGAGCATCTCTTGATAGATCAAAATCTATTGTTTCATTTGAAGGATATTCCTCGCTCCAGGGGCAGCCTTCTCTTCCTATCTGTGCGTGATACAAAGCGAGAAGTTCTTCTCTGTCTTCTTCTTTTGCCAAGACTATCTCGTAATCCATATCTGTTCCTTCCGTAAGAACTCTTAATTTATTGTTTGGTCAGCATATGAATACAGCTGAGTACAACATACATATTATACTATAAGTCATTATAAAAACATTAATTTGTATCAACATTTTCTTTTTTCTCCAAGGGATCTTTCCGGGAACGATGAGATTGTGTCCGCCCAAAGATTGAAAAAATGTCCGTTCCGTGAGAAAATAAAGTGCAATCTTTCAATAAAAAGCAATAAAAAAGAGAGGTAGTATATATGAGAAAAACAAAGATCGTATGCACAATCGGCCCTTCAAGCGAAAGCCCCGAGATGATCGAAAAATTATGTTTAGCAGGAATGAATGTTGCAAGATTGAATTTCTCGCATGGTACTCATGAAGAACATTTAAGAAGGATCCGTACTATAAGGGAGATCAGCAATAAGCTTAAACTTCCGATCGCGATCCTTTTGGATACAAAAGGTCCCGAATTCAGGATCAAGACATTTGAAAACGGCAAGATCTCTTTAAAGGCCGGTGATGAATTCACTTTCAGATCAGATAACTCTTTGGGAAATGAGAAAGGTGTCAGTGTCAATTTTGAAGGCCTCTCACGCGACGTTAATCCCGGAGATCATATTTTGGTCGCAAACGGTCTTATGGATTTCGTAGTTAAAAAGATAGACGGAGAGAACGTTGTCTGCGAAGCTCAGAATGACGGTGTACTTTCCGATCGTAAAAGCATGAATTTCCCCGGAAAGATAATGAGTACCGAATTCTTAAGTGAGCAGGACAAATCCGATATTCTCTTCGGCATAGAAAACGAAGTTGATTTCATCGCATGTTCTTTCGTATCAAGAGCTCAGGACCTTAAGGATGTACATGATTTTCTTAAAGCGAACGGCTCGCCCGATATAGAACTGATCGCAAAGATCGAAAATCAGCCCGGTATCGACAATATCGAAGAGATATGCGAATTATGCTCCGGTATCATGATCGGCCGTGGCGACATGGGTGTGGAGATCGCTCCCGAAAAACTTCCCGCGGTTCAGAAAGTCCTTATCACCAAGTGCAGACTTTTAGGTAAAAGAGTCATTACCGCTACCGAAATGCTCGAATCAATGATCAGTTCACCTCGTCCCACAAGAGCCGAAGTATCCGATGTTGCCAACGCAGTTTATGACGGCACTTCAGCAGTTATGCTCTCAGGAGAGACAGCTGCCGGCAAGTATCCCGAGCAGGCAGTAAAGATGATGGCATCCATAGCTGAAGCAACCGAAAATGAGATCCATTACGATAAACGTTTTTACAATTATTCGTTCGAGATGAAAAACAATGTCGACTGCATTTCACATGCCGTATGCGGTATGGCGATCGATGTAAAAGCCAAAGCGATCGCTGTTTGCTCGATCTCCGGTATCACGGTAAGAATGGTATCGAGGTTCAGATGCCCCGTTGATATAGTCGGTATCACAACAAACGAGAAAAGTCACAGGAGACTTGCTCTTTCATGGGGCGTTACACCTGTTTTATGCGAGACCTTTGAATCCACGGATGTTCTTTTCTACTTTGCCCAGAAGACCGCTACAGAGATGTTCAATCTTGAGAAGGGTGACAATGTGGTTATCACCGGCGGCATGATCAACGGTATGTCCGGTAATACGAATCTTATAAAGATAGCAACGATATAAGTTTGAAAGATAAAAGTTCAATCCGATATGGTCAGCCTTGGACTAAAACTCTTTGTGGCAGTAAATACATCCGTACATATTTCTTTCCTGCTCCCTGCCACAATGCGGACATTTAACCATTTTTCTCTTTTGGATCTCCATTTTACTGATGCCTTCCGATACAACGTAGGGCTTTTTGCATTTCGTGCAGATCGCTGCCTCTTTTGTAGGATCAACTTCCTGAATCGCATTGCAATTGGTACACCTTGCGGAAACTATTCTCACGCCTCCGTTTTTAACAGTTGAAACAAAAGCGTCTATATTGGCGGCAAGATTATCTATCGCGCCTTTTTCACCAAGCAGCTGTGCCTGCTTTAAGCTGAATGCTTTCGGCAGATCTTCTACTTTGTCACAGGCAAAGAAAATCTGTTTATCCTTGTTGTCTTCTTTTAAACGAAGGAATCTGCTCCACTCATTTTTAACCCAGGTCGCTTCAAAATATTCCGGTTTCGTTCCGATAACGACCATGGCCGTTGCACTTTTAAGAGCTGCAAAAATATAGGGTTCAAACTCGATTCCGATCTTATCCCTTAATGTAACCTTCGAGAAGAAAACTTTGTATCCGTATTCCAAAAGCTTATCGTATAACTGACTTGCTATCGCACTGTCTTTTGTCTGAGATTTGGTTTCGGCATCTGTTTCTTTGTAACAGATAAAAACATCATAAGGTCTTTCGTTCGCAGCGATATTTAAATAGTCTTTCTGGATCTTATATATCTCTTCTGCTGCCGCAGTTAATTTTTCTTTCTGCTCTTCATCGCAAAGTTCCAATGCATCAATAAATGTCTGGGAAGCGGTAATGCTTTCATCCTTGATCCTGTGAAGAGTCGGAATGTATTTGCTTGAGACAGGATCCTGAACATATTCTATTCCGTATTCGCACAGAGTCTGTGACCATAAAATATCTGCGAAAGGCGGATTGCTTTCAAGGATTTCGTCATATACTTTAAAAGCTTTATCAAACTCGCAATGCTGTCTTAAGCTGTTAGCTTTATTCAACAGATCTATATAATTTCCGGTTTCACCGCATATAATGTTGGTCACTCCGCAGTACTCACATTGGCAAACCGAACTGACTATCTTAAGTGCGCCGCCGCAACTCTGACATCTTAATGCTTCAACCTGCATATCTATCCTCCTGATTAACAAGTGTGAATTCAATTATCGCTTATTATATTTTACTATATGTAATCCGGGAATATACAGCAAAAATATTAAAATACAATGGTATATTTTTCGTATTTAGTCGCCGAACCGAGCAACCCAAAGTTATTCAAACATCTTAGGAATAAATATCCTCAAATATTTATCCCAATATTCCATGTCATGCTTACCCTTATCTTCTATGTAGACATGTTCAATTCCCTCTGATTCAAGGAATCTGTGGAACTCTCTGTTATTTTCTAACAAAGAATCCTCATCACCGCAGGTCATGTAGATTTTAGGGCATTCTTTGCCGTTGGCTTTTATTTCTTTTATGAGCGTTTCCGGATTGTTCCTGCTTTCGAGCAACTTCGCAGGATCGCCGAAACACTCTCTGAAATACTCATAATTGGCTACTTCGTTTCCTTCGCCTTCCTTCAGGCTCGCTACTTCATGCATGATCAGTGCGGCTGAAAGTGCCGTAACCTGTCCAAACCTGTCCGGATAATAAAGCGCGGTGTGCAGCGCTCCGAATCCGCCCATGGAAAATCCCATGATGTAAGTGTCTTCTCTTGTTTTTGCGAGGCCGAAAACTCTTCTTACATAATCTATAAGCTCCTCACCGATGAATTTACAGAATGCATGTCCTGTTGAAATTCCGTCCAGCCAGAAAGAATTCTCTCCGTTTGGAATCACAACCGCAAAATTATACTTATCCGCGAGATACCAGGGCACCCAGTTATCCGCATCGCCTGTATATCCGTGAAGCAGGAACAGCGTCTTGACCGGACGATTTGCGTACTCTGACTCGTTCGGCTCATGCTCCCTGAAATCATTAGGCAGATACATATTAAATGTCGTAAATCTTCTCAAACAGTTTGAATAAAAGCGAACAGAAATATTTGCCATGTTTTTCTTCCTTTCTATGGATGGTTGGAATACTTTCTTAATTATTTTAACATATCGATAAAGGCTCTTGAAAATGTCACTATTTATACTCTAAAACAATAGTCACTCCGGCATCCATGGTCATGGATTTAAGTTTTATTTTTTTACCTTTTTTGAGTGTTAACTCTTTTAATGCTTCTCCGTTAAGATTGACCGTACCGTCGGAATTAGCTTCAATAAGACATCCTGTAAGCTCAAATTCAATTTCATCGTCACTGACTGATTTAACCGTAACAGTTGAGCTGAATCCATTGTAAACTTCATCACCGACGTTAGGAGCATATGCAATCGGCTTCTTGGAATTCCTGTCGGAAGCAGTAACGAAAAGGCCATCATTTGCATTATTATCAACGTGTTCGAGATCTACAAGCGAAACAGAAGCCGTAATAGATTTAATCACCTGATCTTCAAGTATCACATTATCACTTATTGTAGTGGAAACGGAAATATGCACACATCCTTTTTCGTAAGTGGAAAGAGTAAAACTTTTTCCGTAGCTGACATCATCTATCAGTTCAAACCCTTCATTTTCAAGATTTTCTTTGGCATCTTTGTATGTATCGCCGCAATGAACTCCGAGAATGTGATAATCCGATTTTTCGCTCAAATTAATTTGAGTTATAACCTTTTTATCATATTCATCCAGATGTTCTGCATAACTTTTTACAAGAGAATCATTGCTTGCTTCACCATAAAGATTTCCCACGTCCTGCATCACCACGCCGTTTTTCATTTCACCAAGGAGTAAAAAAACGTAATCACTGTGAGTATTGACGTAATCTACTATTGCATAATCTTTATCAGATATATCCGTAATGACAATGTCACTGTTTCTGACAATGCTTACGCCTTCATCTTCCACCGGTGTTGGCTCATCTTCATCGTCAATTACAGGTGTCGGCAAAGAATTGTTAGGCAAATTATTGTTCGGTATAATCTGACATGCCCCAAACATAAACCCCGATAAAAGAATTCCTCCGAATATTAAAGATCGGAAAGCCGTATTTTTATTTATCATATTTTTCTCCCATATTCTGTATTCTTTGATAATATTTCTTTCAAAAGACTTATCTTTATAACTATATACGAATACGAAAATGATTTTTATTGCAGTTATTATATCAAACTGTCTTCATATCTTTCAATTTCATTCAATAAAAAAGAACGAATCAAGAAATTCATCACGATTCGCTCTTTGCATTTTCCATCTAAAACAACACAGAAACCCCGTCCCGGCGTCAGATTGTTATCATGAGATGTTCGTTGGCAATGTCGTTAAACACCTCACACTTCGTATTGCTTAAATCATAAACATGAACGATATCCGAAAGTATTGAATTCTCCGTAAAACGCGAAACCATATCCGAAAATTTTTCAAGTTTTTCGGGATGAAAATGAGTTGTTTTTCCATCATGAAATACTGCCGTGTAAAGTATCCCGGCTTCAACAAGATCCTGAAAAATATGACTTCCGTAAGACAGTTCGGGGTTATAGCCTGCCTTGGATTCTTCCGTTTCGCATATTATCTCATAAGCACTTATATCCGAAAAAGCTGTAGGTACACCAAGTTCCGGAGAAGAGGTTCCGACACGTCCCGGTACGATTAACATCATGTGCTTATTTTCATCACGATAATGCCAGTTGATTTTTCCGACCAGTTTTGCGACAAGGTCTTTATCTTTATAGGGCATATTGTAATATTTTACGGGATCCACATATACGATATAATCAAGACTCATCGTCTTGCACATTCCCATTGACGAGCCCTTGCTCTCAAGAAAGATTCTCTCTTCTTTTACATCAGGCGGAATGACCGTTCCGGAAGTTCCTTTCTGCACCTGAAGGGGTCTGCACTGAAGAAGATCAACCGAATACTCGCCGTTCTCCGAAATGTTGATTGTAAACTCCGTATCAACCGGATACTCATATTCTTCTTCGATACAGTGAAGCATTCTTCTCATCTGATCCATAAGGGTTTTATTTTCAACAAGGCCTTTACAGGATATGAACTGAACCTTTCGATTCTGCCCCATTTCACGAAGCCTCGATTCAGCCTCGTAATCATGCTCTAAAAGAATCTTTTCAAGATACATCGGGATGTCGGGTTTCAAATCATCAAGAGACAGACGTTTTAAAGTCTTTTCGGATATATTGATAACTTCCGCCTTGCCCTGTGAAAACTTATGCTTGTCCGCCGATGACGAATAGGATGTTCTCTCGGGCATATCAAGGTTTACGATTCTCGGATACGATCCTTCCGTTCTGTCTACCGCCGATGTTCCAAGTCCCATGACAAGGCGGAGCATTCCGGCACTCGGATCGGAATTTTTCATAACCCTGTAGGGACTGAAGGAATATCCGACTCCTGCTGCACACGGCATATAATTGGCTCCGTAATACGAACCTGATACACGCTGTATCAAAAGGGCCATCTGTTCGTCTCTTTTATCCAATCCTCTTCGTTTACGATAATCAAGTGCCGAGAGACTCATAGAGCTTGCATAAACAACTTTAATCGCATGTTCGAATTCTGCTAACCTCTCCTCCAAGCTTCCTCTGTTGACGCAGAAAACTGACTCATATTTTCCCGCAAATGCGTTACCGAAACCGTCCTCCAGGATACTGCTTGAACGAATGATATAAGGATCCTGTCCATAGTACTCAATGATCCTTGTAAACCGGCTTTGCATTGAATCGGAAAAAACTCCGCCCATGATTTTCTCGGCAAACTCGCTTGCAAGTGTAAAATAACCTTCTTCGGTTCTCTGCCTGATCCTTGTATCCCAGAGATTGTTGTCAACGATATAAGTATAATACACATCCGAGCCTACATAAAAAGAATCATGGGGCTCGAGAACTTCACTGATATCCTCTTCCTTGTTTCTTATTATTGCTCTTGCCAAGAGCATGCCGCAGGCTTTTCCACCGATCATTCCCGTTCCGACCATATGATCTCTGACCGCAAAATAATCTTCGGGAGTAAAATGTTCCTTGACCATTTTTCGCATTTTTTCATCACGGGTCATCATGATATTACACATTCTCGAACAGTCTTCGGAAATGTCCATTCCGTTATCTTTTAAAATCTTAACACTGTTAAAAAATCTGTCCCATGAATCAGAGTACTGTTCTTCGGCAGAACGCTGTGCATTACCTAGAGTCTGATAAAAACGGCTTGAGATCACACCGTCAAGGATAGGTCTGAAATGGCCGTTTTCGGGATTATACGTATGGGGTAAAAACATCGTATCGGAGTTTCTCTCCCATACCTTTTCCGGACGAACGTATATATTCTTTTTATCCGAATAAACATCAAAGAAAAGCTGCGTCGTATTAAGTATTTTATTAATCGCCTGAACGGAATGTTTTCCCCTGATGATCGGGAAAAACGCAACAGTATCAAGAATAAAAAGAAACGGACACGTAACCCTGAAAAAATTGCCCATCATAAGATCTGTAGCCCATGCCGTCTGAAGTTCGGAAAGACAATCAAAAACATAAAAAGCATCCCTGCCTTCTTTATCTATAACGTTATGGATGTCAACCGTAAAATTTTCGAATCTGTGCGAAAGATGTACGTGCACGGTTTTAACTTCTTCGCATGGTTCAATAAGACGTTCATGGCTTGCAAATCTGAAATAAATAATATTTCTTTTATCCTCTATTGCCTGTCTGACATACGGTTCCATAAATAAACGAAACTCGCTTAGATCAGACACACGCCATACGACATTATCTCCAAGCCTTATGTAATCAAGTGCCTCATCCATTTCCGGTATTCCGCTTTTAACTTTATCAAATGCTGCCATTTTACACCTCCAAATCCTCTAACCAGAGCGCTGCCGATGCATCAGACGGCATTCGCCAATCACCTCTCGGAGATAACGATACCGTACCGACTTTAGGACCATCGGGAAGGCAGCTTCTCTTAAACTGCTGCGAAAAGAATCTTTTGAAGAAATTCCTTGCGGCATTAACAAGTTCGTTCACTTCAACTTCAGGATATGCTTTGATGGCATATGCTGCTGATCTTGCAGGTTCAAAGCCGTATCTTAATGTGTAAAACAGGAAGAAATCGTTCAGGTCATATTTACCGATCTTCTCTTCGGTCTTTTGCACTATCTCTCCTTCCTTATTGGGAGTCAGTTCCGGAGTAATCGGAGTGTCGCATACGGATAAGATCACATCTTTTAATTTCTCATTTCCGCAAGTATATGCGTATGTTCTGCAGATATACTGCACGAGAGTTTTGGGGATCGATGCATTAACTGCATACATTGACATATGGTCTCCGTTGTATGTACACCAGCCGAGTGCAAGTTCCGAAAGATCGCCTGTTCCAACTACCAGGCCATTTTTCATATTTGCGGCATCCATGAGGATGTAGGTACGCATTCTCGCCTGTGCGTTTTCGTAAGTAACATCTCCCTCGCCCTGATAAGATTCCTCGTGACCCAGCTGCGAAAGATGATAGTTTACTCCGTCTTCAATTGAAACCTCGTGAGATTCGTCTGCAAGCAGTTCCATCAAACGTTTTGCATTATCGAATGTTGTCCTGGTTGTATTTCCTCTGTTAGGCAATGTGTAGGCAATAATTCGGATATCATTAACCAGTTTTTTTGCTTCATGACATACCAAAAGGGCAAGGGTCGAATCAAGCCCTCCGGATATTCCTATCACAAGATTTTTTATGCCTGTCGAACGAACTCTTGTAGCCAGTCCGTTGGCCTGAATTCGAAGGATTTTTTCGCATCGCGTTTCCCTTAATGCATCATCGCAGGGAACAAAAGGATTTCTAGCTATCGGATATTCGTATCGTTTTAATAAATCTGCCAGTTCTAAGATGCTTGCCTCATTGCTACCGATAGCTTTCATACAGACTTCAACTCTTCTGTATCCCATATTATTTTCATTTTCGAATGTATTCTGATGTCTTCGGTCATGCATGATCGCCTGCAAATCTATTATTGCCCTTTCTATGTGCGGATATTCGGGAAAGATACTTTCCTTCAGAATACTTCCGTTTTGTGCTATGATCGAATGTCCGGAAAAAACAAGATCCGTGCTGCTTTCGTCTGCGCCCGAAGATGCATATACATAAGCACTGTAACAGGAACCGCTCTGCTGTTTTACAAGTTCACGTCTGTAATCCTGTTTGCCGATTATTTCATCGGATGCGGAAAGATTTGCCAGTATGTTTGCACCCGCCAAAGCCGCGTGAGTACTCGGCTTATCAGGCACCCACAGATCCTCGCAGATTTCGACTCCGAGTACCGCTTTGCATGACGCATCTTCTGCCAGAATATCGACTCCGAAAGGTACATCTTCATCTCCTATTTTTACCGTTTCGTTTTTTATATCCCTGCCGGATACAAACCATCTTGCTTCGTAAAATTCAGAATAATTCGGTATGAAAGATTTGGGAATCAAGGCTTTTATCTTACCGTCTGAAAGGACTCCTGCGCAGTTATAAATGCTGTTGGCATACCTGAACGGAATACCCGCAACTACAGTCAGATTTTTTTCTTTTGTGGTTTTTGCAATTTCCGATAAAGCCTTTTCAGACTCTTTTAAGAGCAGATCGCTTTGAAAAAGGTCTGCCGAAGTATAACCGGTTACCGAAAGCTCCGGAAAAACTAAAAGAGCGCAGTCTTCACATTCATTTATTATGCCGATTATCTCTTTTGTATTGGATTTTACATCACCGATTTTTAATCGCGGGGTTGCCGCAGCAACCTGCATAAGTTTGTTTTCCATAATCTTCCTTCTTTTTTATCTTTCCACGCTAACCTATAAGATCATTCTGGAATCGGGACAAGTGTTCAAAAGGTAAAATCTGTCTGCCTCTGAAAAGTCCGCATCCGTCATTAATTAACTGATTATTGTAAGCCTTAAACATATTGACATCTATCTCGGAGAGATTAAGTTCCTGAAGCTTAATAAGCCTCTCATATGCCTCATCAAAAAATTTACATTCTCCAAGCGGAATGATATCCCTTCCCGTGCTGTTTTCTTCCTGTCTTTTTTCATATCCGAAATGGTTGGCATCTCCAATCTCGGCATAATCATCCATATCCTTGGTTCTTAGCTGAACCTCTGTATAGCATCTGGTGAGATTATCGTAAAAAGTTATATGTAAAGATCTGTAGCCCTGCGGTCTGGGATTAAAAACATAATCTCTGTAATACAATTGATTTGATTCGTTCAGCAAGGGATTCTCCTCTCCGTTACGGTATTCGGATAGTTGCGGAGTAAAACCCTTCTCTTCCAGAAAAGTCGGAAGATCGTTTGCAATCTTATACAGATATTTTAATTCCTGTTCTTCGCGGTTTTCTCTGTCGTTCACATGGCATTGAGGCAGAGAGATCACAATACGATATGCTATCAGATCCCTGAAATATCCAAGATTATTTTTTATCTCTGCTTCAGTGGGATACTTGCCGGTTTTCAAGAAATATTCATGAATATATTCCAATATGTATCTGTTGAATTTTTCTTCGGCACGGATCAATGACTTGATTCTCCCCTTAAAAGTAAATGCAAGAAAAGGATATTCTCTAGTCATATAAAGATAAAAATCTTTAATCCTGTTGGACTGGGATGTCAGAAAATCCGTATGCTCCAATAATTCAATTATCTGTATGAGATAATTGCTGTGTGCAAGATTTATTGAATTATGCGACAGTATCGCATCGTTTTTAAGGTCTTCCGAATATCTTAGTAATATCTTTAATACCGTATCTCCTGAATACAAATAATCATTAAGTGTTACCATTTGTCACCTCTGCAAAAAGAAAAGGCGCTTCATCCTTACGGACGAAACGCCTTTGTTTCTCTGTCTTAAATAATGATATCACTCCGGTTATGTAAAATCAACAAAAACTGTCAGAACCTGCAAACAGCAGAAATCATAATATTTTACTTCAGATTGTCTTCAAAAAACTTTTGAATCTTTTCGAAAGGAATGATCTTTTTGTCTCCGCCATCATACAGATCTGTATGAACAGCATCCGGAATGATCATGAGTTCCTTATTATCAGTATACTTGCCGTCCTTTATCATATTTGCATAGGCATCCTTCGAGAAATAGCAGGAATGCGCCTTCTCTCCATGAATGATGAGCACCGCGCTTCTGATCTCATTTGAATACTTAAGGATAGGCTGATTCATAAACGACTCACATCCGATCACATTCCATCCTTCGTTGGAGTTAAGGGATCTTTCATGATATGCTCTGCCCTTATAATATTCGCTGTAGTCCTTCACAAAGAACGGAGCATCCTCCGGAACAGGAAGTGGCAGACATCCTCCTGCACGTTTATAGGCCCCGTTCTTTAAATCTTCCAGGCGCTGCAGAGCCATTGTCTTTCTTTTCTCATAACGAGCTTCTTCCGAATCTTCTGAATCAAAATATCCGTTGGCATTTACTCTGGTCATATCATACATTGTTGAAACCACAGTAACTTTAATGCGTGGGTCTAACGCAGCAGTGTTGAGAGCCATTCCTCCCCAGCCGCAGATTCCAATGATTCCGATGTGTTCCGGATCCACTTTGTTATTCAGGCTCAGGAAATCAACAGCCGCCATGAAATCCTCTGTATTGATATCAGGGGATGCCATGTATCTTGGCTCGCCGCCGCTCTCTCCGGTATATGAAGGATCAAAGGCAATCGTCAAAAATCCCCTCTCTGCCATAGTCTGTGCATAAAGTCCGGAACACTGCTCTTTTACTGCGCCAAATGGTCCTGATACCGCAAGTGCAGGAAGTTTCCCTTCTGCGTCCTTTGGTTCATACATATCTGCAGCAAGTGTTATGCCATAACGGTTTATGAAGGTCACTTTACTGTGAAGGATCTTATCGCTCTTCTCAAATGTCTTATCCCACTGTGTTGTCAGGTTTAGTTTTTCAGTATTCATCATCTTTTTATCTCCTTATCCAAACTGTTAACTGTTCTTTTCAAGTCTGTGTATCATCAGATCCATGCAGTCCACTTTTCTCTGGCTCTCATGCATTTCATCCATTAGCGTGCACCGGCACTTTCTAAGAAATCCCAGCAGTTCTTCATTCTGACCCACCTTTTTATATTTCCCTGCCTGTATGCACTTTTCATCTTCAATGCCAAGATGCCTGAGGCATTCAACAATATCTTCTGTACCCATCTCTTTATTCCCTGTTTGTGTTGTGTTTTCATCTGACATCCTCACTATAATCCATGTACAATCTCTTCGCTAATGGTTATAATGAATATCATGATATTCATTTTGGGCATATCATTTTATTTAAGGGGATTCTTATGGAAATAAGGAATTTAAGATATTTTCTTGCCGTCGCAAGAGAAGAGAACATGTCACGAGCCGCAGAATTACTCCATGTCACACAGCCTACTCTTTCCAAGGCATTAAAGAGTCTTGAGGAGGAACTTGGAAAAAAACTATTCACAAGGCATAGTTTTTCCATCAAACTCACAGATGAAGGAATGCTACTGCGTGACCGTGCTGAGGATCTTGTTTTAATGGCAGATAAGATCGAGCAGGAATTTGTCTCCTTGGATGATATCACAGGTGGAGACATATACTTTGGTCTGGCGGAATCCTATCAGATCTGTCATCTTGCCCGAGAGATTAAAAAGCTAAAAGACAGATATCCTTCCTTCACCTACCACATCACCAGCGGTGATACTGAGCAGGTAACAGAAAAGCTTGATAAGGGGTTACTGGATTTTGGCGTAATCTGCGAGCCACCTAACAAAGATAAATATGACTATGTCACATTCCCTGATACTGACCGCTGGGGTGCTATTATCTTAAAGAGTCATCCCCTGGCAAAGAAAAAGAGCATAAAAGTAGACGACCTTATAGGACAGCCACTCTTCTGCTCTGAACAAAGCTGGAATATCGAGATCCCGGAATGGGCCGGGGAGAATTTTTCCAAGCTCCACCTGGAAGGTTCCTTCCGTCTTTCTTATAATGCATCAATGTTTGCCAAGGAAGGCCTGGGTATACTTCTGACCTTTGAGCATCTGATAGACTGCTCCGAAGAAAGCGACCTTATATTCCGTCCACTTTCTCCCAAGCAGGAAACAAAGCTATATCTTATCTGGAACAAGTACCAGACCTTCACACCTATTGCAGAAAAATTCCTGGCACAGGTAAGGGAGGCGTTTTAAATTCCGGTTATCAGTTCTTAAAAGCGTTGCACCTTCCTCCTCTGATGATGAAGTCATTACCTCCGTATCAGAGCTGTTCCACCCATCTTCGTCAAAAATCTGCCCGGATGTGCTGCCAGATATCATATTGATCACAAGTCCTATGATTATTGCCCCCATAATGAATACCACAGGCAATAGCGGATTCTTTTTATCTTCTGTTTTCATCTGAGAGTTTCTACATAAGACCGCAGCTTCGGTTCCAATAAATCCCCAGAATAAAAGCATTAGGACATTTTCAATAAATACCAATATTCCTGCCTTCTCATAATCAAGGAAAGCAAAGGGAACACGGAAAAAAAGATAATCCGGCATTCCGTTCCTAATGAATAAAAACAATCCAATGCCAGCCACAACACATAATGCTGCAGATATCACCGTCTTCAGTTTGTCTGTAAGGTGTAGCCTTGCAAACATTACCGGAATATGCATTCCAAGATGCAGTCCCATAAGTACAAATGCCCAGTGTGACATGGACAGATGCATCCTTCTGGCAAAGGAAACCTTCGTCATTCCATACAGAAAAGGTACTGCATGACCACTCATGGACATACCACAGAAAGCAGTCATGGCAAAGGATAAAAGAAGGGCTATGTTCACTACTGTCGTTATTATTCTGTATGGATTGTATTTACCTTTGAATAACGCACCATACCACTTCCTGTTAAGGAGCTGATGGATAATAACGAGCACCGTCATGCCAATTCCGATCCACTCATGCAATGCTTCGCCTGTAACCTGATAAGCCATCAGACATAATAAGAGGACGGTCATACAGACATCCACTATTCTTTTTAACATGATATTTTGTTTTCTCTGCATGTTCCCGTCCTCACTTCCTCACTCTTTCTTTACTGCATGCCATCTATCCAGGATCTGATCTCATCCTCAGATGCTCCTGCGCCAAAACGCTTTCCATCAATCCATGTACCACTTCCTGCATTATCTGCAAGATTCTGACCACTTCTTCCTATTCCACTGCTGCTTGAGGTGCAGAAAGGTATCATTGTAATGCCATCAAAGCTGTAGCTCTCCACAAATGTATCCATGATGCGCGGCTCTTCTCCCCACCAGATAGGGTATCCAATATAGATTGTTGTATATCCATCAAGAGATATCGCATCACTTCCAATCTCAGGTCTTGCCGCTGAATCATTCTGTTCCTTAGTTGAGCGGCTGTTTGAATCGTTCCAGTTTAGATCTGCATCTGTATATTCCTGTGCAGCCTTTATCTCATAGGTATCTGCATCTGTGATTCCTGCAATCTTTTCCGCAACACCCTTTGTGGTTCCGGTTGCTGAGAAATATACTACAAGAACACCACTGTTTTCCTTGGAGCTACCAGTCTCTTCCGAAGAAGTATCATCCGCACTTTCATCATTTGTGTTTGAAGCAGCTTCACTTGTCACGACCTGCTGTGCTTCCTCTTCAGTATTATTCGCAGTTTCTGTTTCCTGTGAACTCTCAGCCTGTATAGTCTGAGCTGTATCACTCGCCGCCTGACCCTCGTTATTCCCACATGCCGTAAGACCAATAGCTAATAAAGCAGCGGCAAGTACTGCCATCTTTTTCTTCATTTTGCGTCACCTTCCTATTTCAGTTTGCCATAGTCTTCATCCGATACAGCTTCCAGCCACTCGTTGCTTGTTTCTTCCCCGGCAACCTCGATTGCAAGGTGAGAGAACCATGAATCCGGTGCTGCTCCGTGCCAATGCTTAACTTCAGCAGGAATGTTTATTACTTTACCGGGTGTCATCTCAACTGCATCTTTACCCCATTCCTGATAATATCCTCTTCCACCGATGCAGATCAGCATCTGTCCGCCACCATTCTTTGCATGATGGATGTGCCAGTTATTACGGCATCCCGGCTCAAAAGTCACATTAAATACAGGTACCTGTTCCGTTGAAACAGGAGCAAGATAACTTTGTCCAACAAAGAACTCTCCATAAGGGTTAGGATCTCCAATAGGGAAGCATATAGAATTCTGATATCTGTCTTTTTCTGTAAGTTCAGGCACTTCTTCATTCCATACTTCCTTAGCCAGACGAAAT
>JAEEGK010015713.1_pt1 | contig 16728 bp, 16 predicted proteins | sample 8958771 | NCBI WGS metagenome assembly JAEEGK01 (sample SAMN16246547, study PRJNA631951) | gut metagenome | biome: gut microbiome; feature: rumen; material: SC-attached | host: Bos | place: Iran: Karaj | collected 2018-10 | reverse complement strand
CTGTTCGCCAATTAAAGCGGCACGCGAGCTGGGTTCAGAACGTCGTGAGACAGTTCGGTCCCTATCCGGTGTGGGCGTTCGAGACTTGAGGGAAGCTGTCCTTAGTACGAGAGGACCGGGACGGACGTACCTCCGGTGTACCGGCTGTCGCGCCAGCGGCATTGCCGGGTAGCCGTGTACGGATCGGAGAAACGCTGAAGGCATCTAAGCGTGAAGCCGTTCCCAAGATCAGGTCTCGCGGGGGCAACCCCATGTAGGGCCGTCGTAGACTACGACGTCGATAGGCCGCAGGTGTGAGCGTGGCGACACGTTGAGCCGAGCGGTACTAATAGCCCGGTAGAGCTTTTCCTTTTTTTCGACGATTCGGTTCATCTGCCGCGTGGGCAGCCCGGATCCACACCAGCTTCAAGGCTGTGCCAATTCAGGACTTTTTCGACAACACGTTGTCGCCGACAAGATTGTTTCAGCGGTTACCGAGAGGGGGTCATACCCGTTCCCTTTCCGAACACGGAAGTCAAGCCCCTCATCGCCGATGGTACCTGGCCCACGGGCCCGGGAGAGTAGGTCGCTGCTGGATTCACGGAGCCCCTTGCCTTAAAGGCGAGGGGCTCCTTTTTTATATCCCGCTTGCGCTGATATACTATTTTACTTACAAATTAATACAACATGGAATATTCCAATCTGGAACTTTGACAATCTGTCCATTGCAATTTCCATACATGCTGTTTTTAATCGCGTGAGAATTATACTTTGATAATGGTTGGTAACGCGATCAAGCGATCCCTTTGGTATGAGAGGTGTGTTATGGAAAAGAATGAAATCAAAATCAGGAAGTTCAGCCCCATCGTTGAAACTATCTGGGGTGTCCTAATTTTTGTATCTAGTATTGTGCTGCTTTTTATCGGCGGCTAGGTAAAGTGCGCCTAAGCGATTCTAGGCCTTCCAGAGGGCCGGAATAGAGCTTTGGCTGTCATATATGTCTTCTGCTTCGCGCATGGGCTCAGACTTGCTCTTAAGCGGAAGCATACGGTGTGCGTCTTGGTTGGCCGTCGGGTGATTCACGACGGCTTTCTTGTACCAGCGCAGAGCCAGGTTGTAGATTCTCGCGCGTTCCAGAATATTTCCGATTGCAACATACAGACCGGCAAAGGCTGCGTTGTCGCTGTCGCTGAACTTGGCAAAGCGTTCGAATTCCTTTTCCCAGTATTCGATTTCTTCATAGCAGGGCGGCACTGCCGATTCCGCCACGTTAATCTCTTCCACCATTGCCGTAGAAAGCTTGGGATCGGACTTCACAATGTTCTGGATAGCTTCTGCAAGGCCTTTGCGGCCCGTTGCAGTCGCAATCTTGAGCCAGGGGGCGTAATAGCGTGCCATGCCGTAAAGGGCGTTCATGCGCTCCAGGGATTCGTTTGCGCTTTCGCAGCCTGCGGCCTTGGCTTTTTTGTACCATTCGGCGGCGCGGGCGTAGTCACCTGCGCTTTCGCAGAGTTGGCCGAATTCGTTAGCCATGTTGCCGTTGGAAACTTCTTGCAATGCGGCACTTTCGAATGCGCTGGTGTCGCCAATTTCGAAAGTGTTGGCTTTCTGGTACATTTCGTAGCAGGAATCCAGTGCGTTACCTTGTTTAAAATAGTGGGCGAGCGCGAGCGCCAATTGCTTGGTGATGGGCGGATTCTGTACGGCATAGCCGGCCCATTCTTCGACTTCACCTGCTGGCGGGACTGCAGTGGAGTCGGTGCCTGCGTTCACGGCGTCGGCATGACCCTTGGCCTGGTTGATTTTTTCAAGTGCCTTGAGACCGGCCGGAGTCGAGGTATCGGGAGCGGGTGCGCTTACGATAATGTTGAGCAGTGCGCGTGCAATGGAAAAGTGTCCCTGGTTCTTGGCCATGACTAGTCGGCTGTAGTAGCTGGGGATGTTCGATGTATCCAATTGCATTTTACCCTCTTATAAAATCATTTGCATTGCACTTCGATAAGTGCATAATAGAATTTTTTTCAGGTGCTCGATCGGCTAGAGCAGGTAATCCATGCGGATATTCCGCATGCTTTCAAAAAGGTTGGCCTTCAGGGTTGAGTTACCCTTGGTGAGGCTCTTGATTTCTTCGCGGATAGATTTGCGGTGCGATGCTTTCGAAAATTCGCAGGTGCATGTGAACTTGCGGATGTCGGCGTCTTCGGCGTACTCGATGATTTCGGATTCTTCACAGTAGCACAGCGGACGGATGATGCTGCACGGGTACTTTTCGTAAGGAACCATCGGCGGCATGCCGCTGAATTCGCCCTTGTACAGCATGTTCATCAAAAGTGTCTCCACAATGTCGTCCATGTGGTGGCCCAGCGCAATCTTGTTGTAGCCATTTTCGCGGGCGAACTTGATGAGCTCGGTGCGGCGCTGCGTACTGCACCAGTAGCAGTTGAGCTTGCGGCCTTCCTTGAGGCGGCCCTCGACGGCAACGTCCTTAAAGAAAAATGGAATCTGCGGGTACTGTTCGGCCATGCGCTGCAGGAATTCCCGGGGAGCCTTGTCGGCAAAGTCGCTCTGGATGTGAATCGCCCCGATTTCGCAGTTCGGCAGGAACTTGCCCATGCGACTTGCAAGCTCCATTAAAAGCACGCTGGAATCCTTACCGCCGCTTACGGCGATAAGTACCTTGTCGCCGTCTTCAATCAGGTTGAAGTCGTGCAATGCCTTGGTGATTTTCTTGCTGATGCGTTTGCGGATGGCGTTGGACATAGAGAACAGTAGAAAGTGGTTTTGAAAAAAGGGCCCGCCAGTGCGAAGCCCTTTTTAATTTGTTTGTAATCCGTTCAATCCTTAGTCGGCGAGGCGGAGCGGCATCAGCAAGAAGCTGAAGCCCATGTCGTCACCGACAGGTTCGATGATGCAAGCGCCAATCGGAGTGTTCATCTTGAGAACTACTTCTTCGCTCTTGCACATGCTGAGGATTTCGTAGAAGTAACGACCGTCAAAACCGATGCTGAAGCTGCCTTCACCGTTGTGGGTGACAGCCAGGGCTTCGCGGGTTTCGCCACCGACATCCGGGTCAGTAGCGGAAAGTTCCATGTTGTTGCCGTCCATCTGGAAGCGGATCTGGTGCGTACGCGGATTGGCCATCGGCAAGATACAGTGGACCTTGTCCAACAGTTCGGTAGCGTTTGCCTGAACGGTGCGTTCGAAATTCTGCGGAATCACGGCGCGGTAGTTCGGGTACGGACCTTCGATAAGCTTGGAGATAATCTGCGTTGCGCCGATGCGGAACAGCACGTGGGTTTCGGTGGTGCAGATTTCGACGGAGTCTTCGTTCTTGGCGAGGCGGAGCACGAGCTGCAGAACCTTTGGGAGAACGATCACGCCGGATTCAAGGTTTGCACCTTCTTGATCGATGCTTGCGCGGCCCATGCGGTGACCGTCAGTTGCGACCATGGAGATCTTGCCGTCCTTGGCTTCCATGAACACGCCGTTCAGGTTCTGGCGGGTGTTGTCGGTAGAGACTGCAAATGCGGTCTTTTCGACCAGGAATGCAAGTTCGCTGGCGGCAAGCGTAAGGGAATTGCCTTCGACTTCGGGGAACGGGGGGAAGTCGCTAGCGTCGAAACTCGTAATGGAGGCCTGGCCCTTTTCGCTCCACTTGATGCGGGTCAAGTGATCCTGCACGTCGATGCTGACCGATTCGCAGCTCGGAACGAGTGCCTTCACGAGGTCGGAGAACTTGCGGGCGTTGATCAGGGCTTCGCCATCACGTTCGCCTTCGACTTCAAGCTTAATCCTCACACCGAGGTTCAAGTCGGTAGCGCAAATTTCGAGAGTGTTGCCTTCGAGACGCAGCGAATAGTCGTTAAGGATTTGCAGGGTGGACTTATTGGGGATGGCGCTGATAGCAATCTGGAGCGCTTCCTGCAATACGGATTTCTTGATATTGAACTTCATTTATGCGCCTCTTTGGATAAGCATGGTTCCGACAAAGAATATAACGGCAATAGCACCAAGGACGGCAATGATCTTCGGGTCCAGGGCATTGGCCTTTTTGGGTGTAAATTGCTTCGCATTTTGTTTTGCGCGTCTACGATCGCTACGACTCATAGATATTCTCCATTTTTTATACGCGTAAAAAACTAATTTTTTTACGGACAAAAGGAATTAAGCATGGCTGAAAAAACGCTAAATAAGTTAAAAAATACGGCATTGAATTATGCGTCCACCGCCCTTTTGAGGGTGGAATTGGCTGCCGAGGAATCTAAACTCAAAAAACACTTCCAGGCTCTCGGACAAAAGCTCCACGGGGCCGTTCGCGATGACCTTTTGAATACTATCAAGGACGATCCGTCGGTCGTCGAAATCTTGGGCGCGATCGAAGAAGAAAAGCGCGTCATCGAATCCTTGCGCAACCGAATCGATAATCCAGGGTCTGAACGTGAAGAAGCTTGAGGTCCATGTATTCCCGACCAAGACCACGTCGGGCAAAAGCTACGAGTTTTCGCTGATTGGAGCCATCGTTGCCGTCGTGGGCGTGGTGGCTGCCATTTTGGGATTTATCCTGTTTTCGCCGGGCCAGATTTTGGACAACATAACGAGCGGGAACGTCACCAACGTCTATAAGCAAAACGCTGCCATTAAAAAGGAACTTAAAGAAATCCGTGCCTCGGTCGACGAATCTATTTTAAAGGCCGAAGAAACCCGCGTGCTCCGTGACAGCGCCTTGATGGTGGGCGGCCTTGGCTTCGTGCTCGAAAATGTCACTGCGATGGACGATTCGATTTTGCAAAAACGCAAGAGCGTGAACGAAGTGGAAATGACGTTCAAGAAGTTCTTGGCGGCCCTGGAAAGCGATTCCGCGGCTGCCGAAAAGATTCCGGTGCTGCACCCCATGCGTAACAACCATGCCGTCAAGAAGCGCTTTGAAATCGTCTACGACCCCTTTACCGACAGCGAACTTCCGCACAGGGGAATTGACTACGTGGCAGCCGAAGGCGATACCGTCTTTGCAACCGGGGCAGGCTCCGTGAGCGAAGTCCGCAAGCATCGCGGTTTTGGCCTTGCGGTAAAGATTGACCATGGCCATGACGTGCGCACCTTCTATGCCCACTTGGGTCAGGCCTTGGTAAAGCAGGGCGAACACGTTCACCGCGGGCAGCCCATTGCCTTGATTGGCGAAAGCGGTACGCAGTCGAGCATTGGCCTGCATTACGAAGTCCGCATCGATGGCATCTCCATCAATCCGGAAAGTTTCTATTTAACGAGATAGCGTTAATCGGCAAAACGGTTTAAACCGTTTTCGTGGTAGAATTCCACGTCCGAAAGCACTTGGTCGACCCAGCTCTTGGTAAGCGGCGACTTGCTCCAGTTTTCGGGCTTGGAATTGATTTCAGGATCCGGGTAGAATGTGGCCACGGCGTTTTCTTGGCTCACGCCCACCTGAAGCATTTTGCCCAAGCGTTCTGCCCCGATAAAAATCTGTTCGATTCCTTCGCCTTCCTTGAGCGAAAGAATGCCCTTGGAATCTTTGCGCCCGCGGTAGCTAAAGTTGAAATTCGAGACATGGCGTATCAGCGACATCAACAGGGCCGGATCCAGATGGTGGATTTGCGCTGCCTCCATCACGGGGAGAGCCGTGAGCTGTTCGGTGTCCCAGGGTTCGCCGTCGTAGGTCACGACGAGCGTGTGGCTAGAGCCTTCGCTCACGATTTGCATCTTGTAGCGCTTGCCCAATTTTTTCTGCAAAAGCCTGTTGAGTCGAATGGCCCTGTTCTTGAATTGCTTGTAGCCGTTCATGGTAAAATAGAGCGTGTCGTCCAGGCGCGTCACGATAGGGGTGGTGGGCTTTTCCACAATCTCGTTGTAGGCGCCAATTACCAGCGGGAGCACGTAGGCGAGTTCCGGTTCCGGGTGCTGCATGTTGCAGTCGTTGTCGACCTTGAGTACCTGCAGCGAATCCAATTTCATGACGGCGACAGCCGCATAGTCTTCGAACAGGCTCCTTTCACTGATCCGCGTTTCGACGGATTCGGGAATCATAAGATACGTGACGACAATAGCTGTAACAAGCGCTACGCTCGCGACAATGGTACGCCAGACCCTGGGGGCCTTGAAAATCAATTTAAGCCAGCTACGTACCCTGGGGCTTTTCCCAAGGTAGATTGCCAAGAAGGCGAAAATGATTGTCCACAGGATAACGAATATCACGGATTACATTATAGCAAAGCGCGCAAATTCTATCTTTGGGGTATGCTGGATCCCTTGAAGAATATCGTGGTCATTGGTGACCGAATCTTGATTAAGCCCCTTGAAGCATCGAACAAGACCGGGAGCGGTCTTTATTTGCCCCCGAGCGTTCGCGAGCATGATGCCGTGCATACGGGTTTAGTGGTCAAGGTGGGACCCGGTTACCCGCTGCCTGTGACGCAGGATAGCGATGCCGTATTCCGTGGGGAATCTCCCGACGAAGTCAAGTACTTGCCGCTACAGGTCAAAGAAGGCGACGAGGCCCTGTACCTGCATGCCAACGGTCATGAAATTGAAATCGACGGCGAAACCTACGTGATCATTTCGCAGAATGCCGTGCTCATGGTTATGCGTCAAGACGTTCCCGACGACGTCTCCGGAATCGAGAACTTGTAATCCAGATGTCATGCTGACGAAGGTCAGCATCAGCTTTTTTATATAGGATATTTATCGCGGGCGGCTTCGAGCTCGGCGCTGACTCGCTCCCAATCTTCGTAGAGCTGGTCGACTTTCTTCTTGTTGTCGTCCATATCTTTTGCGATGGCGGTAATGGCGTTGCCGTCGCCGGTTTCGGAGGCGGTCACGAGTTTTGCCTCGAGTTCACCGCCCAAGGCTTCTGCCTTTGCGATGTCTTCTTCAAGTTTCGCGAGTTGCTTTTCGAGCGGCTTGATAATCTTGCTGCGTTCAGCGATATAATCGGCACGTGCCTTGCGGTCTTCCTTGGCGCGGGGAGCGCTGGAAGGTGCGTCCGTTTTCACGTCGATGTTGGAAACCTTGATGTTCGCCGATTCGGAACCGCCCGGTTTCTTTTCGCTTGCCCAGCCCACCTTTTCGAGGAAGTCAGCGTAGGTGCCTTCGAACACGCGGCACTTGCCGCCATCGAATACCACGAGCCTTGTAGCGAAGGCGTGTAACAGTTCTTCGTCATGGGTCACCACCATCGCGGTGCCTTCGTAATCTTCGAGGGCGTCGATCAGGCTTTCGATGGATTCCATGTCCAGGTGGTTCGTCGGTTCGTCAAGCAGCAGCATGTTGCAGGGGCTTGCCAAAATCTTTCCGAGGAGCACGCGGCTGCGTTCGCCACCGCTGAGCACCTTCACCTTCTTGAGGGCGGCATCGCCGCTGAACATCATGAGGCCTGCAAGTCCGCGGGCACGGCTTTTCTGTGCCACTTCTTCGATGGCCGAGGCGATTTCTTCTTCGACGGTGTTGTCGAGGTTCAGGCGGTTGATATTCGTCTGGCCGAAGTAGTTGATTTGCAAATTCGGATTGTGGCTGATTTCACCGGCGGTGGGCTGCAGTTCCTTGGCGATCAAGTTCAAAAGCGTCGTTTTGCCGCGGCCGTTTGGACCGATGATGGCGATGCGGTCGCCTTTGAAGACTTCCATGGTGAGGTCGGTAATCAGTTCCGGGCCTTCGCCATAAGCAAAGTGCAGTTCCTTGATTTGAAGCATGCGCTTGCCGGGGAATCCTGCTTCGGTAAAGCTGAAGTCGAGGTTCCTTTCGTGGGTGAGTCGTTCGCCGGTGGCAAGCTTTGCCGCGGCCTTGATCTTGGACTGCACCATGGCTGCCTTAGCGGCTTTGTAACGGAATCGCTCGATAACCTGTTCCAGCTGCGCCTTCTTTTTCGCCTCGTTTTCTTGCGTGCGCTGGGCGACTTCTTCTTCTTCGGCAATCGTTTCGCGGAGCTTTTCTACGGTGCCCTTGACCTTGCGCATCTTGTGGCGGTGAATGCCCACCGTGTGGGTGCAGACCTCGTCCATAAAATGGTGGTCGTGGGTAATCAAAAGGACTTCGCCCTTCCAGCTGCGCAAAAAGCGGCTGAGCCAACGCATCGACACGATGTCCAGGTAGTTGGTCGGTTCGTCGAGCAAGAGCATGTCGGGTTCGCTAGCCAAGACCTTCGCCAAGTTCAAGCGAATCTGGAAACCGCCCGAAAGGAGCATCGGGCTCTTGTGCATGGATTCTTCGTCGAATCCCAGACCGAACAGAATCGCTTCGACCTTGTGTTCTTCAATCCAGCCGTCTTCATTGGGCTTGAGCACGCTGCAGGCTTCTTCGTGAACTGTGGCATGCGTAAAGTTCAGGTGTTGCTGCAAGTAACCCAGCGTGTATTTCTTGGGAATGTCAATCGAGCCGCCATCGATGCATTCCTGGCCGAGAATCATCTTGAAAAGGGTCGATTTACCGCAACCATTGCGGCCCACAAGGCCCACACGTTCGTGGTCACCTACAAGCATAGAGGCGCCATCAAGCAGCACCTGTTCACCAAAAGACTTCGAAATGTTCTGAATCTGAATCACGGCGTAAAAATAGAAAATTTCTAGATTTCCTAGGGCTTAGAAATTTGCCGAACCAAATGGGGGTAGGATATGATTTGCAAAAAGTGTGGACAGGATTTTCCGGATGACATGCCAAAGTGTCTCTGGTGCGATGCGCCGAATGAGGGCGATGACAAGGATGTAGAAATTTTGGAGCAACAAGAGGGGAGCGTTGACGCCGATTCGGAAGAACCGATGGAGGGGGAGCATCCGGTAGGCAACTTCATGTGGAGTGCGGCTCTGGGCGGACCGCTTATAGCCTCCATTGTGCATTATAAGGCGCTGAAGGGCAAGGCATTTGCTCATTTCTTTTTTAGCCTGGTCGCTTTAAATTTTTTATTTAGGGCTGCGGACAGGTCTTTGAGCCACATCGTGTATTTTGAAAAATGGCCGGTTCTGCTGTTGCCGTTTTTTGTTATCTACGTGATAGCATATATCGTCGTCTTCGGGAAAGTCGGTGCGAAAAATTTGAAAGTGGATGCTCCCAGGTATAAGCCGCAGGAATACCGTCGCAGGGAAAGGTGGGGTATTGGTCTTGGAATTGCCTACCTGATTGTCTCCATCGTTGTGGATGTCCTGTTTCTATAAAGTTCCAGGATAATATTATTTGCCAAATTCCTTTTAGAATTATATTTTCAGGATAGTAGCGGTTTTTCCGCAGAAGGAGTTTGATGATGACTAAAAAATTCTATTCGATTGCAATGCCTTTCGCATTTGCCATGGCCTTCGGGCTTTCCGCCTGTTCCGACGATTCTTCCTCAGGCACGAACGCCAATACCGATTCCGGCAACGAAATCAATAACCCTGTTTCGGATAAAGAAACGTCGGATGATTCTTTTATAAACGAAGGCTGGCGCGAAGACTGCCTCGCCAAAATCAACGCATATCGCGCTACCGAAGATTTGCCGCCGCTTGCTCTCGCATCCGAAGAAAAGCTGACTTGCATCGATAAGCAGTCTGCTGACGATCTTAAATCTAACAAGGCTCATGGCCATATGGGTGATTGTGGTGAATCTGCGCAGAACTCCGGGCCCAATTTCAGTACGACTTGGCAGGCGAATGCGACTGCCGTCGCGGAATCCTACCTCAAGATGATGTGGGAAGATGAAAAGGCCAAGGCTGAAAAGGGTGAAACGGAATACAGCAAGATCGGTCATTACCTGAATATGAAAAACACAAGCTACACCAAGGTTGCTTGCGGAATCGCGTTGTCTTCTGACGGTAAGACGGGGTGGTTCAACGTAGATTTCTTCTAGGTATTTTTCTTGGGGCGGATTTTTCCCGTCCTTAACTTTTGGACATATTCCAGGCCCTTTGTCCGGTCAGCGGCGAGGGCCATTTTCTGTTTTTGCAGATAATTGATATAGAGATGGAGGCCTTCTTCCAGGTCCATTCCGGCGGCTTCGATAATGTTGAAAAACACTCTTATGGTGGGGATTTTTTCGCCTTTTCCGAGATGCCTTATGTATTCTCTGGAAATGTCGCTGAAAAAGGCTATGTTCTTCTGGGTATTACGGGTCCTTAAGAAAGCGATAAACTCTTTCATTGCATTCTTATGGACTTCGTCATCGAACATATTTCAATTTTAAAAACGAAGTCCTAAAAAACACGCCAACTATGGTTTGCGTATTTTAAGAAAAAATTGTGCTTGTACGAAAAAAATATGAATAACCGCGAATACAAAAAATTATATTGCCTTATCGTATGAAATGGTGTAGTATCGTTCTAATATTAGCGTCAATCCTTTTTGCAAGGGATATAGCTTGGTCTCCCGATAAGATGCTCGGGGAACCCTTTAGAATGCATGAGTTCGAGGCGGGGAACTTTCATGCAACGCTTGTCGATTACCCATTCGATTTGGCAAAAGATTCTGTAACACTCCGAATTCCTAAAGCAGTCGTTCTTTATATCCACGGATTCAACGATTACTTCTTCCAGCAGGAATTGGCGCAAAAGATAGATTCTGTCGGCTATTCTTTCTATGCCATCGATTTGCATAGGTATGGCCGTTCTTACCGGGAAGGCGAAAAAATGGGCGAACTCCGGGATATTTCGGAGTATTACGCCGAATTGGATTCCGCCATTGCGATGATTCGCGGTATCGAAGGTGATACTGTTCCGTTGGTGTTGCTAGGGCATAGTACCGGCGGACTGATTGCATGCCTTTATGCTGCCGATCGCGAAAACGGTGCCGGAATATCTGCAATCGTTCTCAATAGCCCGTTCCTGGAAATGAATTACATATGGCCGGTGCGTCGCCTTGCGGTTCCGGTGCTTTCGGTTCTCGGAAATGTCGTGCCTGGTCTGGGAATCCCCCGCGGCGAGAATCCGAACTATGACAAGAGCTTGCGCAAGTCGGAATTTGGGGAATGGGATTATGATGGCAACCTGAAGGTGCCGGGTAGCCTTGCCATTGATTTCGGCTGGCTCCATGCCATTCATTCGGGGCATGTGCGCGTTCAGGAAGGCTTGCGCCTTACGCCGCCGATTTTAGTCATGCATAGCGGCTGCAGCTTCCGTGACGACGACTGGAGTGAAGAATATACCTATTGCGACGGTGTCCTGGATGTAGTGCATATTCGTGAATACGGCCGGAATCTCGGTCCCAGCGTGGAACTGGAAGAAATCCAGGGCGGCCTTCACGACTTGTTCCTTTCCCGCAAGCCGGTCCGCGATAGCGCTTACCGCACGATGTTTAAATTCCTGGAGTCCAGGCTTTAATCGGCGCGGCGACCTTTTACGTCTACCCTGTGATGCAATTTACGCACTTTCGGTTGAACGATGGTGCGTTTTTTGATTGCGGTGGTGCCGTTCAGGGTGGTTACATTGATTTCGTTGCTTAGGAGCCAGGAATCGTTATCGTTTTCAACTTTAACAAGTGCCTTGTATTTGCCCTTTTCGGTCAGCGTGAGCGCGGCCTTGTCGGCGCCTTCGATCAACTTGCCGTCTTTATACCATAGGTAGCCATAGGCGCTGCCTTCCGCTTGCAAGGTTGTCCCGTTCTGCTTGATTGCAGGCTTTGCCATGGTAATGTACTTGTTCACAATCTTTGCCAACTCCTGGGCGCCTGTGGCGTTCGGGTGTACACTGTCGGCCAGGAACCATTCGGGAGTCTTGAAAAGGGTATGCAGGTCGATAATGTTCACGCCCTTCTTTGTCGCAGTCTCCTTGATTATGGGGTTGATCTGGTTCACGATGGCCGTGTCCATGATGGCCCATTCCAGGTTGTTCGAATAAGGCTGCAGCGTGGCAAAAATTTCGGGATTCGTGGGCAAGTGTGCGAAGGTGTCGATTAGAGCTTCGTAATCGGTGTACAGTTGCGTTTTTTCGCATTGCCCGTAAAGGTAGTTGTAAATACCCTGCGCGTCGTTGTTGGCCATGAAGTACTTGCTGTCGTTGGTGCCGAGCTCGATGACGACGATGTCCGGCGAGGAGTTCATTGCGGCCTTGAATTGTTCGGTTTTCCAGTAGGTGGCATTGTTTTCGCCACCTTTGATGGTTGCTCCCGCAAAGGTCATGGAAGACTTGCCGAAGTTTGTGACCGTGTATCCGTCGCCAAGCATTTCTTGCAAGTGGTCGGGGTATTTCTTGTCGCCCCAGATTCCGTAGCCTTCGGTAATGCTGTTGCCTACACAGGCCACGTTGGCTGAAAATGATGGGCTCGCCATGACAAATGCTGCGAGCGCCGCCACTATATAATTCGCGCTTGTTTGATTTTTACCGAACATCCTATAACACTCCTTTGATTTCAAATATACAAACAAGGGGGGAGGTCTCCCCCTCGCTCCTGCCCGCCCGGCGGTCATCCGCTACCCCCTCTCCTAGGAGGAGGCCCTCCTAAAACCACCCTATAGTCCTTGCCTCACAAAAAAAGCCGCGACTCTCGCCGCGGCCTTTCAAATGTGCTAGGAAGCGTTTACCACTTGGAAGAAATTTCCGACGGGCAACTTTCCAGTTCTTCGAACTTGAAGCTCGGGTTGTTGGCGGCGCCCATCCATGTTGCGGAGAATTCGCAGCCCGCTTGAAGCTTCGGATACTTGCTGAATGCGGAGCATTTTTGCTTAACGCAGTTAGGATCAGAATTACAGTCGGCGATGTAGCCGCCGTATTGGGCTCCCGTGCTGGCGATGCCGAGCTGGGTGCCGCAGCCGTTGAACTGACCGACGCCGCCGCCCGGAATCATGATATCGAACTGGTTGGAACCCACATCGCCACCGATATTGGAAACCATGATGACCATCTGCTTGCCTGCTAAGCCTTCTGTGTGTGCTTTCTGCGGCGTACCGCCGTTGTGGGACTTGCCATCGAAAGTAAGGAGGAAGCACTTGCCGCATTCGCCGCCGAGACCTGCGGGTACGGCCGCGAAGGCGAAGGCCAGGTTATCGCTGGCAGCCCACGGAGCCTGGGTGTCGCAAACGCCGCCCTGGCCACCGCTACAGACGCTGCCACCCGCTTCACCGATGCTCTGCATCTGGGCGTTGCAGGTCTTTGTCGGGTTGCCCGTGTTGCCCTTCCATGCGCAGTGAGGCATGCAGCAGTCCCAGTAACGGCTACCCCAGCCTTGACCGCTACGGCCACCGGCTTTTACCTTGAAGTTGGTGGAAACCTGTTGCTGCTGCTGGCTGCTCGAGGACTTCACGCTGGAGCTGGACTTTGCAGAAGAGCTGGAAGACTTGACGGAGCTAGAGGACTTGGGCTGCTGTTGCTGCTGTTGGCTGCTGGAAGATTTCTGCTGCTGTTGTTGCTGACTGCTAGAGGACTTTGCCTGCTGCTGGCTGTTAGAGCTTTGAGCGGTAGCCTTTTCGTCGAGAGTCAGGGAAAGGGTGAAGGACTGGCCGTCAACAGTGAACTGCTGGCTAATCTTCTTTTCCGGGAAATACTGGAACTGTTCGCCGCCGCTGATGGTGAACTTCTTGGAACCCTGGTCATATTCGAACTGGAGGAACCAATATTGACCGTCATTGCCTACCTTGGGCTTTTCATTTACAGGGGAGAACGTAATCGGCGAAATCTGCTGCCCCTTGGCGACAGTCTGTGTCAGGCTTCCGGTAACGGTAACGTTGCCGACAGTCTGCTGTTGCTGGGAAGAGCTGCTTTCCTGCTTGGAATCAGAAGACGTCTGCGAAACGGCGTTGCTAGAAGTCGGATTCGGGTCCTGGACGACTGCAGAAGAGGTGCCCGGCAAGGTGCTTTCGCTAGAGGTTGTTACCGTCGTGTTTGCGGAAGATGCCGGATCGGGGTTGAAAATATCGGATGCGGAAGATGCCGGAGCATTGGCATTCAATTCCTGTCTGCTCGTTACTGTCAGGATGCCGACATCAATACCCACGGCAATAGGAGTGCCGTCTAATGCGGTGATATTGCCGTTTTCAAAGGAACCGATAACGTTGCCCGAAGCGTCGGTCACAATGCCGATAGGATAAATCAACAAATCCTGGCCCGCATTGAAAACCCAGCAGGCATCGCTGGCTGCTACAGGGCTGGGAACGTCATCTGTGGGCTGATTGGCAGCGGGATCGAGATTGTCGAGTGCGTCGGCTGCCTCTTCGGTGCAGTTCATAAACGCGAGAACGGAGCTCAGGATCAGAGCTGACTTTAGGAATTGGTGTTTCATATGCATCCTCAAATTGACCATTGAGACTTTCTTGCGAAAGCCCTTCCAATTCCATCCGCGCTTAAAGATAGCTAAATGCCATCGAAAATGCACGTAAATTTTTATTAGACAGTGCGTTGCGAGATGCGCGTCACATTTTTTCTGTAACAAAAAATCCCGGCAATTTTGCCGGGATAATTGTAATTGAATTTTAATTTCGGAATGCGAATTAATAGCGCTGCTTCAGCACTTCAGGGCATTCCACTTCGACATAGTTGTGCATCGGGTTGCCGGCAGCCTGCATGAAGGTTGCGAGGAACAAACAGCCTTCCTTGGCTTCGTTGTCGTTACTGAATACGCTGTTGCACTTTTCGATGAGGCATTCCGTGCGTTTCTTGATCAGGTTGCCTGTATAGCCGACTTTTTCTTCGCAGTCCGAAAGCAGACCGCCGTATTGTTGACCCTGGTTGCCCCAACCCATGCTGCTGCAACCGTTGAACATGCCGACTCCACCGCCCGGGATCATGATATCGAACTGTCCCTGTTGAACGTCGCCACCGATATTGGTTGTCATGATGATGAGCTTCTTGCCCTTGATGGCGTTTGTATTTTGGTCACCCTGGGCGCCGTTTGCGTTTCCGACATATTTGCCGTTGCCGGTGAAGGTGAGCTGGAAGCACTTGCCGCAGGAGCCGCCATCCGAGGCGGGCACCGCCGCGAACGCGAATCCCATATTGTCGCATCCGTCAATGGTGAACGGAATCTGGCTTGTGCAGGCCATCATCGGTCCGCCGTTGCATGCGCTTGTGCCACCCCAGTCCGTGTTTTCGGTCTTGCCCTTGTTCGTGCACTGTTTGGAATGATAGGAGGTATTCTGCGCCACGGAGCAATGGGGCTTGCAGCAGTCCCAATAGCGCGTGGCCCAACCGCTGCCGCTCTTGCCGCCGCTTTTTACCTGAATGTTCGGGCATCCGCCGGTTTTGACGGAGGAACTGCTCTTTGCAGAACTAGAAGACTTGGCGCTGGAGCTGGAAGACTTTGCCGAGCTGGAGGACTTGGCGCTAGAACTAGAAGACTTTGCGGAACTGGAAGAAGACTCCACCGGCTGCTGCCCGTTGGAAGACTGGGGCGGCTGTACGGCTGCAGAAGAGACCGGATCCGGAATGGGGTTGTCGCTTGCGCTGCTTTCCGGGAGGGGGACGTCGCTTGCGCTGCTGGTGACGATAGGTTCCGGAATGGGCGTTTCGTTGTTACCGGTATTGGCCTGATAGGTTTCAAGTTCGTTTACGTCAACGTCTTCGAAAAGCACGTTTCCTGCCAGGTCGATGATTTTTCCGGTTGACAAGGGTTCGCCAGTTTCGGGATTGACGTCAAGGATGAATGTACCCACGGGATTTGCGTTGCCGTCAGTAACGATGCCGTTGGCGTGGTAGATTACATAATTTCTGTCGGCGGTGAAAACCCACGCTGCACCGACGATGACTGTGGGCTCGATAGCTTCGAGGGTATTGAAATCGATGTTTTCCGCAAGGATGCTTAAATCCAGGCCGATAATCTGGCCTGTCTGGAAATTGGCGGCTCCGACGGTATCGCCGTTTTCGCTGGTAACATAACCGTCTACGTCAATGAGGTATGTTGATGCGCCGTCTTTATACAAAAAAGTGCGCTTGCTTACAACGGGGATGGTGTTGTTATTTGGACTGTCAATCAGCATATCTTCACCACAATTGCAAATAAATGCGACTGCGGCTGCAGACAGCAATAACTTAAAAATTTTTCTCTTCATAGGATCCTCGGGCTCCCGAAACACTCGGAAACACAAAATAGCTAAAAAAATGGGGATTTAAAGTAAAAATATATAGTCATTAATATTAATGTTCCTAGGGTGTTCCTAAAAGTGTGGATATATTTACAAGGCTCGGCTTAATGTAAATTTGTATTTTGTAAAAATCTTTTTACTAAAAAAGTTGTTGATAAGTTGAAGGGGTTGTCTGACTTGGACTTAGGGGTGTTTTTAAAATGTTGATAAGTTGGAATTAATTTAGGTGTTGATTATTAAACCCTTGAATTTACGCTAAAAACGCCACTTTTAGAATTTGGCAAAAGTCGTGAATCCACAATCCCGAAAGGTGGAAAATGGTGGCTGAATCGCCCAAAATCTGCGTTTTTGGGCGAAAAAGCAAAAAAAAATCCTTGAAAAATTCCTTGAAATTGCTAAATTTGTTCGGCAAAATTCGCAAAGTACCGCTTCCTATGCTTTGCGAAATAACAGGAATATGCGTTTAACCCGCGCCGTTCCTAGGATTCGAAGCGATAAACCTTCTGCTGAAGAAGAGGAAAAAATGGCAAAAGAACATTTTGACAGAAGCAAGCCGCACTGCAACATCGGCACCATCGGCCACGTTGACCACGGCAAAACCACTCTGACCGCCGCAATCTGCACGACTCTCGCTGCACGCGGTCTCGCCGCCGCCAAGCGTTTCGACGAAATCGACAACGCTCCCGAAGAAAAGGCCCGCGGTATCACGATCAACACCTCCCACGTGGAATACACCACTGCAAACCGTCACTACGCTCACGTCGACTGCC
>JAEEGK010015712.1_pt1 | contig 16728 bp, 10 predicted proteins | sample 8958771 | NCBI WGS metagenome assembly JAEEGK01 (sample SAMN16246547, study PRJNA631951) | gut metagenome | biome: gut microbiome; feature: rumen; material: SC-attached | host: Bos | place: Iran: Karaj | collected 2018-10 | reverse complement strand
CAATACCGAACCCATCATTAGCCATGAGACTGGACAATGGTGTGCTTTCCCAGATCTGAAGGAAACTGATCAATACACTGGTGCATACAAGGCGAAGAACTTTGAGATTTTTGCTGACTTGTTGCGAGATAATGGAATGGCATCACAAGCTGAAAAATTCCTAATGGCAAGCGGTCGTCTGCAGGTTCTTGCCTACAAATATGACATCGAACGCAATCTTCGCACTCCTGACTATGCCGGATTCCTTCTGCTTGGTCTTAATGACTACAGCGGTCAGGGCACTGCTCTTGTAGGTCCACTTAATGTACATTGGATGGAGAAGGGATATTGCACGGCAGCTGATTGGACGGAGTTTTGTTCCGATGTTGTCCCCTTGGCGCGTTTCCCACGTTTCGTATTCGCTACTTCTGATACCATTAGCATCGGTACAATGCTCTACAACGCCACATTCAGCACTCAGCAATATCCATTACTCGGTTATTCTTTCAGCCAAGCTGATGGCAGGACCTTGAAAGCAGGAAGTGTTGAAACCGGGAAAGATATCATCTTCGATGTTTCTGCTATCACATCTCCACAAAAGTTGACATTAACACTTAGCGCAGGCACACATCATAATCACTGGGACTTCTGGGTTTATCCAGATATAAATAATCCCGAAACGCTTAACGTTGGAAACGACATTTACGAGACGGATACTCTCGATGCGAAAGCAATCGAGACCCTCGAGCGTGGTGGCTCTGTACTACTTGAATGTGGAGGCAAGATTCGATATGGCAACGATGTACGTCATAGCTATCTTCCCGTATTTTGGAATACGAGTTGGTTCAAAATGCGTCCACCCCATACTACTGGAAGTTATATACAATGTAAACATCCCATCTTCAAACATTTCCCGACCGAAGATTGGCAGAATCTGCAATGGTGGGAATTGGTTAACAATACCCAGGTCTTCAACCTTGCAGAATTCCCTGTTGATTATCAGCCTATCGTGCAGCCCATCGACACATGGCACATCAGTCGTAAACTCGGCATGCTCATCGAAGCACGCGTGCTGAATGGCCGCCTCATAATGACGACGATGAATTTGCATTCAAACCTCGATCAGCGTTTAGTTGCTCGTCAGCTGCGATATTCTGTGCTCCATTATATGAATAGCGAAGACTTCAATCCCGCGTTGAAGATCGATATCAAGACTCTTCGTAATCTTTTCGAAAACGAAGCCCCACGCGTTGATATGTTCACCACTGGCAATCCAGACGAGCTAAAACCCAAGTTAGTTTTCTAAGTATTACAAAAAATAGATTCTTAATATTTAATCAATTAATATATGAAATCTTATCTATTATTACTATCTCTTCTTCTTATCGGAGCAACTACGAATGCTCAAGTAAAAACTTGGACTGCAGACAATGGAAATGGGACCTATACCAATCCATTGTTCTACGATGAATTCTCCGATCCCGACTGCATCCGTGTCGGTGAGGATTATTATCTGGCTGGAACTACGATGCACTGTGCCCCAGGTCTTGTCGTACTTCACTCTAAGGACCTTGTCAATTGGGAACTCGCCAGCTATTGCTTCAACCGGTGGTCGGATATCCTTCCTGATGACAAATTTAAGCTCATCAACGACAACCAAGTCTATGGTCAAGGTGTTTGGGCCCCTGTTATACGTTATCATGAAGGAAAGTTCTACGTCTTCACCAACGTAAACGGAAATGGACTTCAATTATTCATCTCAGATTCGGCATACGGTCCTTGGGAACATCGTGCATTAGGCGGACATATCTATGACTTGTCGGTACTCTTCGACGAAGGGCATGTCTATGCGATTCATGGTTACGATGAAGTAAAGGTTACAGAGTTCAAACCAGACTTCTCTGGTTATGTCGAAGGTTCAGAACGCGTCATCATTCCAAAAGGATCGGGCATGGGCGAAGGACATCACGCCTACAAAATCGATGGCAAATACTATATCCTAAGTTCTGAATATGCACCGATGGGACGTATGCAATGTGCGCGCAGCGAATCAATCTTCGGACCATACGAGACCACAGCCATCAGTGTTATGGAATCTTTGGGCACTCAGAAATTCCCCCTTATTACTAATGCGAATGACCCTAAGAACAAGTGGATGGGCGATGACTACAAATTCACAGTAGCAACTGGCGGAGATAACGAATTAGGAAATGCTACAATACATCAAGGCGGAATGCTAATGACACCCAACGGTGAATGGTATGGATTGACGATGCTCGACTTTGTTGGCGTTGGACGTACAACATGCCTCTGCCCTATCACTTGGCAGGACGGTTGGCCAGTATACGGACTGAAGGGAAATCCCGGACGCACCCCTCGTACTTGGGTCAAACCTAATGTCGGTACTGAAGAGACCACAACTGCAATGCACGGACCTTACGAACGATCGGACAACTTCAATGGGAAAACACTGAATAAGGTATGGCAATGGAATCATGAACCCATCGACAAAATGTGGTCATTGAAGAAAGGCAAACTGGTGCTTCGCGCCATGGGTGCTCAGAATTTTCTCCATGCGCACAACACATTGACCCAGCGTTGTATCGGTCCCGTATCTATCGCGACTGTCACTCTTTCTCCCCAAAAACTGAAAGAAGGTGATGTAGCCGGCTTGGCCATTCTAAATCTTCCTTACGCATGGATTGGTGTTCGTCGTTTCAACAAACAGTTGCGTCTCCAATGGATGCAACAGGAAGATGGAATGATTGACCTAGGCACATTATACGAAATAGATCCGAAGGCGTTCAAGCAGGGTAAAGTATATCTACGCATCTATGGAGATTTCGACGAGATGTGGGCTAAATTCAGTTACTCAACCGATGGTGTCAATTATAAGGAAGTTGGTGATGTGCTGCCTCTGCCCTACCAACTCAAAATCTTCCAAGGTTCACGTTACAGTCTCTTCTGTTATCACACAATTGCACAAGGCAACAATATGCGACCCTCAAGAGGCTATGCAGAGTTTGATGACTTCGTTGTCGAAGAGCCTATGGCCGATCGTTCTGCGAACTTCCCGATGGGTAAAGTCATCACACTCACCAATCTATCCAACGGCACTCGATTCTGGGGTATGAATCGCGGTATCTGCCACAGTGCTGCTCCCGATTCGAAGCAATTCGACAGCAATGACTGCAAGTTCCGGGTTCACGATCGTGGCCAGGGACGCGTGGTTCTCGAATGTTTGAATGGAATGGGCTATGTCACGGTGACAGGTTTTGGCCTATCGGCTGACGTTCGGTTGGTTAAGGAAGAATCCGAAGCTAGTCTGTTCCAATGGCAGGATATGCTTCGCGGACAATGTATGTTGATGTCTCTTAAGACTCATCGTTATGTCGGATGCACTCCCGATCAAGGCGAACCTTACAGTGCCGACTTCCCGGGATCTTCGCCCAATCGCAAGAATGGTTGTGTCTTCCAGTTTGAGGTAGTTGAATAGTTATAATTGTCAAAATCGAAAAAAGGCAGGATATCCTGCCTTTTTTCATAGATATTTACTCCAAGCAAAGAATTTTCGTTTCTCTCTATAATCAAGAATTCGCTGATTCTCATATGCTTCTCGTTCGAAAGAAATACGAAGATATCCCTTGATGAGACTTCTGGTTTGAATTACACGAACAATCCATTCTGTCACATAAAAGAGATAGAAAAAGACAAATAGTAATTCCCTTTGCTGAAGAGTATGAATATATTCGTGATTCTGATCAACACGCGACAGATGTTGTTTGGTAAAAATGATACCAAACAAGTTGATGGCGTACATGCCACGTCCAAAAGGAATCCATTTGTTATGAATTATCTTCATACATTATTAATTAATCTATAAGCAATCGATCCAGGAGGAGGGGTAATGGGACATTCCCCTCGAGCAAACCACCGTGCATCTGCAAGTTCATCTTCCTGCAAGTGCAAGTCTCCTCCATCATACTCACAGGTGAATCCCAGCATGAACTGCGAAGGGAAAGGCCAACTCTGACTACCATAATAACGGATGTTCTTCACTTTGTAACCCGTCTCCTCCATCACTTCGCGTGCCACAGCTTGCTCGGCCGTCTCACCTGCTTCGATAAATCCTGCGATACATGCATACACTTCTTGATTGCGTTGCACATGTTTTGCTAAAAGAATCTTACCATCACTTCTACTTACCACCGTGATGATACATGGCTCGATACGCGGGAAGACAATTCGCCCGCACGAGGTACAGACTTTTGCCGTCATCTCTTCATGGTCTTTCAGACTCCCTCCACATGTAGCGCAGAAGCGCGTCAGATTACGCCATGCAACAATAGCCTTAGCACGCGACAAGCCAAGTGCTTCCTCAGGACTGTCGATATAGAAACCATGTCGAATGGTATCAACACAATATCCTTCGGGAAGATTATCTTTTGAAGATAATCCAAGAGCGCAGATATTCCACTGTTTTTCTTCGAAAAGGTCATACGACAAATTATTACGTATGCTCCATTCTTTCAAATTCAGTAGGTCTTGAAAGTCCAATGCTGAACCATCAGCACGAAGTACCTGTTCGCGATCTATCACAGCAAAACATCTTGAAGTGCTATAAATAGGATTATTGACTATTGGCATCTTTATAGTAATTAAGAAGAGTTTTAAAGGTTTTGAGGTTGCAAAGATAGTTATATTTAGCGATTATACCAAATTTTTATATAAAAAATAGTTGATAAAGGGACAAATTGTCCCGTACGATTATCTTTGGCATAACTTTTGCAATTGAAGAAATGTAATTTGAATTTCAATACATATAAAAATATAAAATTATGGCAAAACAAGGTACAATCAATGTAACCTCCGAGAACATTTTCCCGGTGATTAAAAAATTCATGTATTCCGACCATGAGATCTTCCTTCGTGAGCTCGTCAGCAATGCAGTAGATGCTACGCAGAAGCTCAAGACAGTTGCACGCGCTGGTGACTTCAAGGGTGATGTAGAGAATCTCAAGGTCTATATTAAGGTCGATCCAGATGCTGGCACACTCACTGTTAGTGACAATGGCATTGGCATGACAGCCGAGGAGTTGGACAAGTACATCAACCAGATTGCATTCTCTGGAGCCACTGAGTTCCTCGAGAAGTACAAGAAGGACGGTGCCAACATCATCGGTCATTTCGGTCTTGGTTTCTACTCTTCATTTATGGTAGCCAAGAAAGTCGAGATTCGCTCAAAGAGCTGGAAGGAAAACGAGCCTGCTACCCTTTGGACCTGCGAAGGCGATGTCAACTTCACAATGGACGAATGTGATAAGGCTGAACGTGGTACCGACATTATCCTTTATCTCGACGATGAGAGCAAGGGTGAGTTCACCAACAAATACAAAGTAGAGAATCTGCTGAAGAAGTATTGTCGCTACCTGCCGGTTCCTGTTGTCTTTGGCAAGAAGACCGATTGGAAGGACGGCAAGGAAGTCGAGACCGATGAGGACAACCAGATCAACGAGACTCTTCCTCTTTGGGTGAAGGCTCCTGCTGACATCAAGGACGAGGAATACCTCAAGTTCTATCACGACCTCTATCCGATGGCTCCCGATCCATTGTTCTGGATTCATCTAAACGTAGATTTCCCGTTCCATCTAACGGGTATCCTCTACTTCCCAAAGATTGAGAACAACGAGTTCCGTCGCGACCGCATCCAACTCTATTGCAACCAAGTATTTGTCACCGATCAGGTTGAAGGCGTAGTTCCAGAGTTCATGATGCTGCTCCATGGTGTTATCGATTCACCCGACATCCCGCTCAACGTAAGCCGTTCTTATCTGCAGTCCGACAGCAACGTCAAGAAGATTTCCGGCTACATCACCAAGAAGGTTGCCGATCGTCTTGTTGAGATCTTCAACGCCGATCGTCAGGAGTTCGAAAACAAATGGGACGACCTCAAGATCTTCATCCAGTATGGTATGTTGCTCGATGAGAAGTTCTTTGACAAGGTTAAGACCATTGCTCTCGTCAAGAACTGTGAGGGCCACTACTACACCATCGAAGAGTATCAGAAGCTCGTCGAAGGCAACCAGACCGACAAGGAAGGTGAGCTGATTTACCTTTACACCAATGATAAGGTTGCTCACTATGCTTACATCGAGGCAGCCAAGGCCAAGGGCTATGACGTGCTTGAGGCAGCTGGTCAACTCGACATGCCTTTGATGAATCACCTCGAAGAGAAATCGATGCATTCAGATGACAAAGAGGCCAAGAAGTGTCACTATCGTCGAATTGACAGCGACACACTTACTAACCTCATCAAGAAGGCCGATGCCAAAAAGGTTAACTTCACCGAAACACAGAACCGCGAATATAATGCTCTCTTTGCTACCCAGATTCCTGAGTGTGTCAACAATGAAGGCAAGGCCGTTGAATGGACCGTTGACTTCCAGGCCATGGACGAGACCGACCAGCCAGTTCTCGTATCGCAGAACGAATGGATGCGTCGTATGAAGGAGATGAGCCGTCTGCAAGGTGGTGGTGGCATGAACTTCTACGGACAGATGCCCGACCAGTATAATCTTGTGGTTAACACCGAGCATCCTACCGTAAAGCGCATTCTCGACAATGCCGCCAAGGAACTGGCGTTGAGTCTTGCTCAGACAGCTTCCGACATCTCGACCAAGAACGATCAGATCAAGCCTTTGGAGGAAGAGAAGTACAAGGCCAAGGCTGGTGAGTTCCCAACCGACAAGGACAACCTGCTCAACGAACTGCGCAAGGATGTCGACAATCTTAAGGCTACCGAAAGGCAACAAGTTGCCGACTATGCCAAGAGTGACAAGACGCTTCGTCAACTCATTGACCTTGCATTGCTTCAGGGCGGTATGCTTAAGGGCGAAGCCCTTGCCGAGTTTATTCGTCGTTCGCAGGAGATGCTGTAAAAACTTTCTATAGTGCCTATAGTGCTATATTGTCTATAGTTACTATAAAAACTATAGCTACTATAATTTATAAATGGACGAGAGGTCAATCACCTCTCGTCCATTTTCTTATTTCTGCAAAGAGCCTGTCAAATGGTTCGCCGACCAATCGCTCAGGGTGCCACTGCACAGCAGCGATTGGTAGTTCATCGCTCTCAAAAGCTTCAATGACAAGATCGTCGCTCAAAGCAACACCGTCAAGTCCCTTTCCCAACTTTTTGATAGCCTGATGATGCGTACTGTTGACCATAACAGTATCGCTTTGAAGGATATCAATAAGACGCGAATATGGAGAGATCCTTACGTAATGTACTCCCTTCCTATCGGGACATTGATGCTCAATGTAATCCGATGCATCCTCCTTTTTTGCTTCCCTTTTGAAAGAAAGATCCTGCCAAAGCGTACCTCCCAAAGCCACATTGATGACCTGCATACCACGACAAATACCAAAGATAGGTTTTCGTATCTTGCATGCTTCTTCAATCAACATCAGCTCAAAGCTATCACGATCGCGATTTTCTTCGGAATCAAAATCAGATGGTTCACATCCGAATCGCCAAGCAGCCAGATCTCCTCCACCTGTGAGCAATAGCACGTCGATAGTATCAAGCATCTGGCGACAAATCTCTGGCCTATCTGTATAAGGCAGTACAACAGCGACATGTCCTCCGCGACGAACAGCCTCGACATAATTCCTTTGTTGGCTGATATCTCCATTATTACAAGTGTCTGCCAAACCGATAGTCAAAATCTCTTTCATATAGTATTATTTGTAAATTAGGACATCAATATCGACATCTGCATTCCATCCGGCAATGCGTCCACGATCGGAAACTTGCCGTAAGCGACATGATGCAGGAAACACATTGGAACCATAGGAAGCAATCCAGAAGTCATACTGTTTGAGTTTGGAATTCTTGCCGTAAGCCATATAGAAGTCGTAACAGCAATAAACCATTGGACGATGACCAGTGAATTTCTCAACCTGCACTAGCCAATCAATATAGATAGGTTCGTATTTTTTGAATTGCTCTGGTGATATTTCCTTAGTGGAACCTTCGATGTCGAGAATAGGTGGAAAAGCAAGGTTCACTTCCTGAATCTGGTTCAAGTAGAGTTGAACCTGGTCATATACATCAGTTTTTGTACTGATCACATGATAAGCTCCTTGAGGAATGTCCAAGATATCAGCCATTTCGGAATGATATTGATACTGTCGGTCGATGATGGTTATACCTTCAGATGCCTTCATGATTACAAAGTCAACAGGAACCCATTGCTCAACGTTCAAATCATAGGACAGAGTTCCGCTTCCATTGACACAAATGGCCATTGCTCCCCAGTATTCCGGCTGATATTTTGATACATCGATACCGAACTTTGCTTTGTCGTATAGACTTTTACCTCTACGAATAGACTTCAAAGTCTTGGCTTTCCCGATACATTCATCATTTTCCCAAAGAGTGAAAGTCGTCTTGTGCTTTGCGTCACTTTCTCGAAAGATGCCTTCTTTCTTGCCATCTTTCCATGTTCCTGCAAGTACTGCACCACCTTCCAGTTGCATGATGCCAGGACCTTCGGGATGATTATTAACGACATTACCGATAAACAAAGCTCCATCGAATGAATATTTGTTAGGAACGAATGGTGTCTCACGAGCCATAGTCCACCTGACAATTGTATCTTCGATCTTCTTTCTTGAACAAAAGAGAACAAGCGAAATCACACTCAAAAACAAAAACGCAAAGATGATGAATTTTTTCCATCCTTTACCTTTTCGCGACTTTTTCTTCTTTCGCTTCGATGTCTTTACTTTTGTCTTTTTCTTATTGGATACCTTCATATCTACTAATCAACCCAGAATTCCTTACGCTGCAGACACTCGTTACCCGCCCAAAGTTCAATACAATAGCGACCAGTCTCCCAACCGTTTCGGGAATCGCCCTTCCACACATCGAAGTCGAGTTGGTGTTCGCCGGTTTCGATGTCGAAAGTCTTGATATCATCGTGGGTCTTGCTACCAAAAGTGAAATCTCCGAAGTCGAAGAACCCGAATCTGCGAGGACTATACCATCTGATGGTCAACCTTGCACTTCCGTTCTCCAGACCGTAATAACTTACATGAGGCTGTAGTATCAAATCGTTAGAGCCTCTAACGTGTGTACCAACTTCCAAACCCTTTTGGTTTGGCCGACCTTCGTTGGTAATAAAGATTCTTGTAGCCAACAAAGGCTGCTTGATCTTGTAATAGTCTCGCATCACCGAAATGACGGAATCCTGCCGAATGAGCGCCTTTTCCATCTCACGGTTTTTCAAGTTACTGGCTTCCAGTTCAGCTTCCAAGTTATTAACCTTTTGCTGAAGTTCGATGTTAGTCATCTTCATTTGGTTATACGAAGACATTGCACTCGACTCCATCTGGTTGGCCGACTGCAGTTGCCATACAGCATAGGCAAGACCACCGAGGGAAAGAAGCAACAACGTCAACAAGAACGTCTTCATCCCATCCCAACCGGATTTCTTGACAGGCTTAACTTTATCCGATATCGGCTCATTAGCTTCTTGCTCGGTTTTCTTCTCTACCCGAGGAGCAGAAACAATGTTTTCCTGAACAGGTATCGGAGGAACAACAGGTATTTCCGAGTTAACCTGCATTCTCCCTTTCTGCACAATTGTATAACCCGACATCTGACTTGCCTTACGGATATCATTCGGGTTGGCATCTTCGCCAAAGACCCACACCTGAGTAGAAAGATGATCGAAGATTGCCTTGGGCAATGGAATAAATTGTGTCGATAATGCTTGGACTGCGGTACATAGTTGATTGATCAAACGCTCCACTTCAGTACGTTTCTCAATCAACAATCCGACATTGGCAACCACATGTCCACGGGAATTAAGTGTCAGCAGACGATCGGCAATGACAATATTTTCAAAAGTGGAACCGAACAAGTCGAAAAGAGGACTCAAATCGCGGAACAGCAACCCTTCAACCCTGAATCCATAACCGATGAAGTGCCCTTCACCTTCGTCAAGCCTACGCAGATAGACATAATACATCAGATTACCATCACGATGAATGGCAATCTGCGTCTGTGCCTCGGCGTGTGAAGCAATATGACGGAAGATATCCTCAGCACCGTCCTGTGGGTACTGAGTATATCCAAGCCCAAACTCACCAAATAGATAAACTGTGCAATTCACTTTCGTCTATATTAATTAATTCGATAATATAGACACAAAATCTAACCGAAAGTTTAATGATGTCTTTATGATTAGTTGTACCTATAAAATCAGCAGAGGAGCTCGTGGCTGGGGATGAAACGCTGCTGGACAAGTGCAGCGATGCATTGAGCAACTTCCATCTCGCTGAGTGCAATGCTTTCGCCAAACTCGTAGAGAAGGTCAATCTCTTCCTTGGTGATGCTCTTGTCGCTCATCACGATGGTGATAAGGTAATTGAGCATAGCCTCGCGAAGACCAGGGTTGATGTTGATCATCTTCGAAACCGACTCGTGGAAAATTTCAGAGACATCTCCATTGGCAATTTCCTCGAGGAACTGACGCGGGAAAATCTTCAACGAAGAAAGTTCTGTCAAGATATCATCGACTTCGTCTTTATTGATTTCTCCATCGGCATTCGCCACAATCAAACCTGCCGATGCGACAAACCTTGCCGTATATTCGTCCAATTCGCTATCGCCGACTTTCAACAGGATAGTGATTAGCTCGTCCATACCCTTCTGCAACTGCTCTTGGGTCTTGGAAGTGGCAAAAAGGTTAAGCGCTTGCACACGAATGGGGTTTACAGGATGTGAAGCGCGGCTCGTACCTTTGTCGTGAAGGAAATAATCCAAACGTTTCTGATTGTCAGCAATCAACGCATCAATGCTCACATTCATCTTCTCCAGGTCGAGGCCCGATGCCATCTTGAAGAAAGCGGTGACACAGACTCCAAGATTTTCGATGGCCATGTAACCATAACGATCGGCTACCAATTCGGCGAGCTGGTCATGCAGACGAATCTTATATTGCAGCATCACGGGAGATTTAGTTTCGGGAGGAAAGACGAATCCAATCAGTCGAGCCAGTGCCGTGTCCTTGTTAATAAGGTGCCCCAATTCATGACCAATGACAAAACGTAATTCATCCTTGGACATCAGATCAAAGAGGCCCGAATTGATATTGACGATATTAGGTTCATTTTCATCTTCCGAAGCCACTGAGAAGGCATTGACCGTTGAATCGCCTGTAATATAGAAATCAACTTTGCCTTCGAATCCCAATTTATTCTTCACCTCATGGCAAAGCTCGTAGATGTCGGGAAGTAATTCCTGATCAACCTTCAAGCTATGGCCTTCCATATTGCTGCGCCAATAGGCATCGCTGCTCGATATGCGTATCTTGCGCATCACCTCTTCCACAACGGGTCCCTGCAGAGCATTGTAGATTTGTTCAGCCAACTGACGCTCAATCTGAATGGATGGTTCGAGTTTGTAGCTGGTATTTACTTTCAGATTGTCGGGTTTTTCAAATAGAGAAATAAGTCTTTTCATGATGATAATTGGTTAATCCCGGCCAAAATTGCAAATAATACGATATAAGTAGCACAATCTCGACTGAGATTGTGCTACATAAGAAAGAAATAATTATTTCAGTGTTGTAGCCTCATTCACCAGATACGCAATACTCATGTAAGGCACACCCGAATGCGTTTGCAAGCCAATTTCGCAAGTGCGGCTATTGGAATAGCCGTAAACCACATGATTGCGTTCGATAGCAGGTTTCAGATGACGAAGAGCGTGTTTATTCATCTCAGGATGTGAGAATCCCTTGTCTCCCGCGAAACCACAGCATCCAACTCCTTCTGGAACGACGACCTTGGTGGCGCAAAGACTTGCAAGTTCGACGAGGCTATCGCCCAATCCCATTTCACGGGTAGAACATGTGATATGAACGGCGACGGTACGATCCAGTTTCTTGAAGACGAGATTGTCCTTGAGGAACTTGAGGATGAACTCAACGGGTTCGTAAAGTTTCAGTCGCGGCATCACCTTGCGCATGCGGTGCAGACATGGGCTCTGGTCACAAAGGATCGGATATTCGCCCTCGTTGCTTGCTTCCCACAGTGCCTTCTCGAGTTCTGCACTCTTGCGGTCTGCGATGTCGAGCATACCTTTCGATTCCCAGATCTGTCCACAGCACATCTTGTTCATATCCTTCGGGAAGATGACTTCATAACCTGCCTTGTTCATGAGTTGAACCATCTCATCGACGACACTCTGCTTCACAGGTGCACCCTTGGCCAAACCAAGTGTCTGATTCAAGCAGCTTGGGAAATAAACGACCTTCTTGGCCTTTTGATGAGTCTTGTCGTATGTAGCTTCTTGAGCCATGAGACGCTTGATGTCCACAAAGTTCGGCTTGGGCATGGACGGCGTCCAAAGCGGAACACCAATCTTATGCAGCCCATTGCAAAGGCCGCTCATCAACGAACTTCCAAGAATCGTATGACCGAAATTGGCCAAGCCCAAGACTCCACGCAGTGTGGTCTCGATGCCTGCCATATGATTGGCTGCAAATTCACCTACATTGTAAAGTCCCTTGCTCTTGTTCATCTTGAACTGACGAATGAGGTGCGTGAGGTCGCCTGTGTTGATCTTCATCGGGCAGGAGGTTGCGCAAAGTCCATCGGCAGCACAAGTCTGATTGCCATAGTAATCATATTGCTGTTCCAGTCGATTGGCGCGGGCCAAGTCTTCTGGCTTGCCGGATTTGCGAAGATTCAGAATCTCACGCTGGATGGCAATACGCATACGAGAACTCAAAGTAAGACCACAGCTCATGCAGTTGAATTCACAGAAACCGCACTCGATGCACTTGTTTGCCTTCTTGACACCTTCGATCATCTCTTCAGTTGAAGATTTAACCTTACCCATATAGGCGAGATATTTGGCGCCATCGGGGACTTCGTCGAAGTTATAGTCAAGTTCAGGCAGTTGCTTCAGGTGTTCGATGAAGCAGTTCGGATTGTCAGTGAAAATTACACCGGGATTCAACAGATATTCGGGATCGAAGATTTCCTTCAGTTCCTTCATCGTGTTATAGGCTTCTTCGCCCCACTCATACTTGACAAAGGGAGCCATATTACGACCTGTGCCATGTTCTGCCTTCAACGAACCATCATATTCCTCAACGACGAGTTTGGCCACCTCGTGCATCATCTTGGCATAACGCTGCACCTCCATCTCTTCGTTGAAGCTCTGGTTGAGGATGAAGTGATAATTTCCTTCGAAAGCATGTCCATAGATACAACCATCGCTATAACCGAAGTCTGCGATAATATTCTGAAGTTTCACAGTGGCTTCAGGCAGGTCATTGACCGGGAAGGCGACGTCCTCGATGAGGCAAGATGTTCCTATGGGACGCATAGCACCAACTGTTGGGAAGATACCCGAACGAATTGCCCAATACTTGCCATAGATCTTCGGATCCTCGGTGAACTCAGCCGGGATATAAAGGCGGAACTGGCCCAAGGTCTTCTTGATGGTGTCGATCTTGAGCTGCAGGTCCTCATGGGTCATGGCCTTCGTTTCGGTCAGAATGGCTGTGAGATTATGGTAATCTCCTGGCTTGACACCTTCAATCTTGCCGGCATCAACATCCTTCTTGTACTGCAGATAGACGGGATCATCGACCGAAGCCAACGACAGGTAATCGAGCATTTCGGCACTCTTGACCATCAGGTTCTCGGCACTCATCTTGATATCGTCGTCCGAAGATTTCAGTTTCTTCAATGCAACTACACCTTCGCAACTTTCCTTCATGGTCATGAAATAAACCATTGCAGAGGCACGATAAGGATATTCATGGAGAGTGCGCATGGTCACACCAGCAATAAAGGCAAGTGTGCCTTCGGCTCCTACCATGGAGTGTGCTATGATGTCGAACGGGTCGTCGTAGGCTATCAGAGGACGGATATTTAGGCCAGTTACATTCTTGATGCTGTATTTCTTCTTGATGCGCTCAGCGAGCTTGGTGTTTGCACGAACCTTGTCTCGCAAGTTCTCGATCTTCTTGAGGAATTCGGGATGCGACTTGCGGAATGCTTCGCGACTCTTTTCGTCGCCAGTGTCAAGGATTGTGCCATCGGTCAGAATCACCTTCGCGGAGATGAGCATACGATCGGAGTTGGCATGCACACCGCAGTTCATGCCTGAAGCATTGTTGCCGACGATACCACCTACCATAGCGCTATTGATGGAAGCAGGATCGGGTGGGAATACACGTCCGTAAGGTTTGAGTATCTGGTTGACGCGACCTCCAAGAATACCTGGTTGTAGCGTGATTTGTTCCTGATCGTCGCTAAGCGACCATTTCTCCCAGTTCTTTCCTGCCACAATCAGTACAGAGTCACTCATACTCTGGCCTGAGAGTGCTGTGCCAGCAGCACGGAAAGTAAAGGGAATGTGATTGTCATAACAAGTCTTGACAATGCGTGATACTTCCTCCTCTCCTTTCGAACGAACCACGATTCGTGGAATCATCCGATAGAAGCTGGCATCCGTACCCCAGCCAAGCGTGCGGAGTTCATCGGTGTAAATACGTGTTTCGGGAATAAACGACTTCAGCTGCTGCAGAAGAAGGTCGTAATTACGTGTTGCTGCCATAATTGTATTTTTTATGATATAGTTGGTATTATATTCAAAAATAAGTGTCAATGGTTACTATAACTACGCAAATATAAAAATTAAAAAATAAATAAACAAATTTAAATCACTTTTTTTCCGAAGAGACACATATTTTCTAATAATTACATACTATTTTTATAAATATTGAAAATCGATATTACAAAAAAGTCAAATACAAAGCTAATTATACTTTGTATTTGACTTGCATTAATAATAATTATTCTAACAATCAATTACATGAAAAAAACTTGGATAGCTATAATAATTTTATTTATTAGGCAACCATCCTTCAGTGTTAAATGAAGGTATCTTTTCGCTTATGATTTGTCTTTCAGCGGTCCATTCCTGATCGTGATCCACAGCAATGATATATGGAACCTCACCTTCTGTGGGGAAGGTAGAAGCCCAAACACCTGAAGAAGAACCTCCATCGGCAGGAGTTGTTGGATCAGTTCCTTTCGTCCAAATCCATGCTGTAATATTGTTTTGATCTGGATCCCAACCAGAAACACTTTTTTCAAATCCAGGACTAACACCTTGATAATCTTTAGAGACTACAGTAGTTAAATCACCACCTGTTACATCGGCTTCACGGGCTAATTGAGTGCGAGATAAATCTTCATTTGTTGGGTCAGTTACCTGACCGAAATAAGTATCGCCGATTTTTAATTGGTAAGGAAGAGTTCCACACTGATGTTGAATCATTGCCGACTGAGTAGTACTCAGATGAACCAATTCATCGAGATGCCCATCACTGTCTGTATCTATCCAACGATAGAACTGGTTTTGAGAAACGTCAACGACAATGTCATTAAAGTCATAATCGTATCCATAGAGGTCTTCAATGAAATAACGTTTTGTATATTGTAACTTAAGATCTTGTGGGTCAGCTTCACTTGGGATATTACCAGAAATCATAAACACCATATCATTAAAGTCAACACTTCGACCTTGTCCTGCAGACAGTTGACTTTCGTGAATCACGCAATAATCCTCACATGCCAGAACATAGGTTTCATTACCAGAAGGAACATTAGATGGTGTAGGAATATCAATCAAACCAATAGGCGCATAGACACTTCCATCCTCATTTTCTTTATAATCAATAGATTGAATTACATCGTCTAGAATAGCGAATCTTGGCCTTGAACCATTTCCATGCGTAACACTTTCTTTTGTTATCTTCAAATAGAAATAAATGGTAGAAAGAGCTGGAACTTCAATTGTAACAACGGGAGCCCAAACGTTAGAATAATATTCAAATTCGTCGTCATCCTTAGTTTGAGTATTTGCACCAGCCGTTTGATAGATTGTGCCAGCATCCCTAGACGCTTGTCCAACTGGTTGATAATTTCCATTTCCTTGCTTATCTACAAGAACATCGCCTTTTGAAAAAAGTTTAACTGGGGAATTAGCGGGATTAGCGCCCTCTTGAATAACATAATAAAGATCCCATGCAGGTTCATTGAAACCTTGATAAATATAGGCAATATCAAAAGTTTGAGGAGAATAGCTTGTCTGAAGCATGAAAGGTTTAAGACGATAATCAGTGCCTATACCGTGCTCTGGAAATTCAGTACTAATAGCATCCATGACCTCTGTTGGAACTTGATAATATTCATTATTAGGTCCTGCATTTTTAATAGTGGTATAAGAACCCGCACGTGTGGTTGGAATATTCCGATATTCAAAGGTAGAAAAATCCCACGACTTGTTTGGATCCACCTCACCGAAGAGTTTTACGAAGTTATCTTCGTAAGCGTGGCGGTAAGCTAACTCAGAAGTGTTATCGACTTCCTCATCATGACAAGATGAGAAAGAGAAGATAAAGAGGAAAGCCGCAAAGGTGCTACCTCCTAAAGAAAGTAAATTTTTTTTCATAATTGTACGTATATAATTATTTGTATGTAATATCATATAATTTGGGTGCAAAATTACACAAAAATTTCTTTCAACTTTATAACATTTTGGCCGAAATGTTTATCGTTTTTTCGGGTGAGTTAAAATAATGCCAATAAAGATGAATATTTTAGGTAAAAATATTAAAACAATCAGATAATTATATGGAAAAAACACTCTAA
>JAEEGK010015711.1_pt1 | contig 16728 bp, 17 predicted proteins | sample 8958771 | NCBI WGS metagenome assembly JAEEGK01 (sample SAMN16246547, study PRJNA631951) | gut metagenome | biome: gut microbiome; feature: rumen; material: SC-attached | host: Bos | place: Iran: Karaj | collected 2018-10 | reverse complement strand
GCCGATCAAGGCCCTGAAGGGCTTCCAGCGCGTGTCCATCGACCCGGGCAAGACCGCCAGCGTCACCATCGACATCGCCCCGGACGCCTTCGCCTACTATGACGGCAACGACGGCGTCGCCATCAAGTCCGGCAAGTACCAAATCCTCTACGGATCCTCTTCTGCCGATGAGGACCTGAAGGCGCTCGACTTCGAGGTGAAGTAAGCGACGATCCGTTGGCCAGACAATAATCCCCGGTGATGCACACCGGGGATTATTCGTTATTGCAGGTGTTCCTCCACGAATTTCCTTACTTCTTCTTTCAACGCGTCTGCAGCGGGCGAGTCGAGGATTTCAATCTTGTCGGCAAGCATGACGTAGAACCAGCGGAGAGGACCGAGGCCGTGAACGACGGTGTCCAATATCCAGTGGGTGTCATCTTCCTGGTAGAGTTCGGTGTCGGGGAGATGACGGGCTCCGGCGAAGTGTTCGACCAGGTAGTTGTAGGCCATCACCTCCATCCGGAGGCGGATGGGATAGTTGCGGTCTTTATCCACCCAGCTGAAGACATCGGCCTGACAGGGTCGGAAGTCGTGGTTGTATTCCGGATTGGGGACATCGGTGTCCACAGTGCCGATACGGGCCAGGTTGAACTGTTTGAACTGCCTGTCTTCCAGATCGTAGCACCACACCTTCTCATCGTCATAGAAAAGGTTGATCGGAACCACGAGCCGGTCGCGGACCTCGCCGCTGTTTCCGCTGGCGTAGCCGCGCAGGATTACTTTGTGTTTCTTGTCGATGGCTTCCTGGAGCCGGACCAGGTGTTCGATGTCCCGGTCCACCCGCTTCAGGCTCATCAGGCGCCGGCGCTTGCCGTCCTCCGTCATCGGAAGTGTCTGGTTGCCGTCCCGGACGTAGGCCGTTCCTTCGGCCCATGTCCGGTCCTTGTACAGGTACGCGATTTCGTATTCCGCCGGTTTCACGGTAATGCGGATGGAATCCGCGTCCTCGGTGGGTTCGATGGTGATGTTGTCCTGCAGGGTGTCCTTGAAATAAATCTTCTTCTCCTGCTGGAGGAAGAGGACGAAATGGTCGATGGTATCGGCCTTCGGGACCGGGTGCCCGAGCAGCCGGAGGCCGCGGGCTTTGACCGTGTCATAGTTGGCGGTGAGCCAGGCCATGTCGCCCGCGAGGCCGCGACCTTCCATGGTGACGGGGTCGCCGGAATCGTTCACACCCAGGAACAGGACGCCGCCGTTTGCGTTCAGGAAACCGCACACGGCTTCGAACACCTGGCCGCGGCCCTGATAATCCAGGTCAGGCCCTCGGCCGTCATTCCGCATCACGTAGGAGGATTTGAACTCCACCTCGTTTCCTTCGCCCAAACCGTATTTGCCCGTGATGCGGGCACCGGATGCGCGGAAAGCATCCTCCACGCCCAGAAGAGTGCATACACGATGACGGACGTCATCGGGACGGGCCGAGACGAAGTCCGGTTCCTCATGAGCCGTCTTGGCGGCAGTAAGCAGGTGTGCGATCCGGCCAGCGATGCCGGGTTCGCCGAGAAACGCCTCCGGGACGGCCTCGGGGTATAGGCAAGCAATCTCTGCAGGAGCATCGTCCAGGGCACGGACCGGTTTTCCTTGGGCGTACAAGAGCTTCCGCTGGAGGATATCGGCCTTATGGGCATACTCCTGCGCCAACGATTTGTCCTGCACGGCCTCGGCAAGGAAGCGGGCGGCCAGAAGGGTGCGGTATCTCTCCAAGGCGCCGATGGGGACGACCGTCCCCAGTTCGTGCACCAGTTTCAGGGCACGGTCCGCGCTGTCCGGCTTGACATCGGACGCGGCGGGCGGATCCGGCTGGATGAAACCGTCCAGGAGTTTCTCTTCGTCGAAAGGTTGGACAATCCTGCCCATGCCGCCGGTTTCATCCACATCGACATTGATATAGACCTCGTTCTGGCGGAACTGGACATTGACCACATACAGGACGGCCTCGTCGCCGGCCGCCAGCCCTTCCTTGATCCGGGACATGCCGAAGAAACCGCCGGCGGTCATCCAGAAGGTACGTTCCATGTCCTCATCGACAAACAGGACGCGTCCCTTGAAATAATGCTTGTTCCGGTAGGCCATCTGGGCGTTCTGGACCGCAAATGCGACATAAGCTTCCCGGATGGATATGCCGATACCCTCCGAATCGGTCTCGACGCGGGCGCCGGCGATGAAATCATTCTCGTACAGATACGGAAGGAGGTCTTTGACATAGGTGCCGGCCACCAGGACGTCGTCATACAGAAACAGTTCATCGTCTCCTTCACCGACCGGTTTGCACCAGAGCTGATCTTTCACCTCATGGATGCCCGTGATTGTCACACGGTCCCCTTCTGTCAGCGTTTTTCGCCGAGGGATGATGCGTCGCTGCGCTTTCACGAATTCTTCGGCGAAATCGCCGAGCAGGTCCGCTTCGTCCCGGTCCGTCGCCTTCAAACGTTCCTCCTTGACATTCCGGGTAACGACCCCCACTTTCCCGTCCGCCACGGTAAAGGCGGTGGACCGGTTTTCCGTCAGATCGGTCGTGGAAATGGTGACTGTACCGTCCTTGCAGGACACGAATCCCTTCCCGGCATAGGAGAAGGCAGATATGGGTCTGTTCCGTCTCATGTTCATAAGGCAAATATAGGCAAAAATTTCACCCCTGTCATCCCGATTTCGCCACAAACCCCCGGTATTCGCCACACTTTTATGGCGGAACGGGAAGCGAAAAGTAGATTTGTAATACCAACCAACGGTAGTGCCAGATGAAAGGAAAAGTACTCGCCATCAACACGGGCTCCACATCGACCAAAGTCGGCTATTATGTGGACGGCCATCCGGTGTACATCCGCACGCTGGAGCATACCGCCGAGGAAATAGCCCGCTATCCCGATGTACTGGACCAGGACCGGATGCGTCGCGACGCCGTAACCGCCTTCCTGAACGAAAAGGGCATCGGCCTGGACCAGATCGACATTGTCATGGCCCGCGGCGGTCTCTTCGCCCCGGTGGTTACCGGCGTCTATGAGGTCAATGAAGACATGCGCGAGGTCCTCCTTTCCGGTCGCGACGGCATCCACGCCTGCAACCTTTCCGCCATCATCGCCGATGACATCGCCGGCATGGTCAACGCCTACCGCGACGCGACGGGTATCGATGTCTCCCGTTGCCACGCCTACATCGCTGATCCCCCGATGGCGGACGAAATGCTTCCGGAGTGCCGCGTGGGTGGCCTTCCGGAATTCCCGCGCCGTGCATTCCTTCACGCCTTGAACTCCCGCGCCACAGTGCGCAAGTATCTGTATGACCACGGTCGTGTCCGGAACGACGTGACCGCCATCGTTGCCCATATGGGCGGCGGCATCACCGTCACCCTGCACCGGAACGGAAAGGTGATCGACACGAACAACGGCTTGGGCGGCGACGGTCCCTTCACGCCGGAACGCGCCGGCTCCTGCCCGGCTTTCCCGCTGATCGAGATGTGTTTCCGAAGCGGAATGACCGAGAAAGAAGTTAAGCGCAAAGTCCTCGGAAAAGGCGGTGCCGTCGCATTCTTCGGCACGAACGACCTCCGCGAACTGGAACGCCGCGCCGCCGCCGGTGACACCGAAGTGGACACCTGGCTCAATGCCTTCGGCTTGAACGTCGCGAAATACATCGCCTCCCTCGCCACCACCGTCGACGGCCACATCGACGTCATCCTCCTCACCGGCGGCATCGCCAAAGACAGCCGAATCGTCTCCGACATCCGCCGCCGCACGGCCTTCATCGCACCCGTGGAAGTCTACGCAGGCGAAAACGAACTCGACTCCCTCGCTGAGAATGGCTATATTATCCTCGGCGGAGGGGCGAAGATCCATCGATATGACAAGGAGAGGTTGGTGGAGGAAGAGGAGATGGTGAAGGTGATGAAGGAATTATAGATTTTCTATTATAGAATTTGTATAATCGCTCGGATTCTGCTATATTCGCAGAAAAAAGAGCGATGAACCCTTTTTATATCACCGGCATCATTCCTTCGGCTTACTTCTGCGACCGGGAGACGGAGACGGACTGGCTGGTCCGGACGGTCACCAATCAGGCGAACGTGCTGCTCACCTCCCCCCGGAGGATGGGCAAAACCCAACTGATCCGCCATTTCTACGAGCGTCCGGAGATCAAAGGGCATTATCATACCTTCTACGTGGACATCTATCCCACGACCAGCCTGCACGAATTCGTCCTGTTCCTGAGCAAGGAAATCTATTCCGTACTGGTCCCCAAGGGGAAGGCCACACTGAACCGATTCCTTTCCGTACTGCGTTCATTGACAGGAAGTTTCACCTATGACCCTGTTTCTGGAATCCCCTCCTTCGACGTCAAACTCGGCGACATCCAAGCCCCCGAACTCACGCTCGGGGAGATCTTCGATTATCTGGAAAAGGCCGACCTCCCCTGCATCTTTGCCATCGACGAATTCCAACAGATAGACCGGTACCCGGAGAAGAACGTGGAAGCGCTCCTGCGTTCCCACGTCCAGACAATGAACAACTGCCGCTTCATCTTCGCCGGCAGCAATAGGCATATCCTGGAGAACATGTTCCACTCCGCCGCAAAGCCTTTCTACAACAGCACGGAGCAGTTGTACTTGGATCGGATTGCCCGGGAGAAGTACGTAGCATTCATTTGTGACAAGTTCCGCGAGGCCGGGCGGGAAATCCTCTCCGGCGCCGCGCAGCTGGCCTACGACATCTTCGAAGGACACACCTATTACGTCCATAACCTCCTGCACCACGTCTTCGCCACCGTTGCTCCGGAAAAGACGGTGGACGAGAACGACATCCTGTTTGTCCTGGACGCCCTCCTGGAAGAAAAAACCCATGCCTTCGCCGGCCAGCTGAGCCAGCTCAACTACGGGCAGAAAGAGACATTAGTGGCCATTGCAAAGGCAGGAAAGGCGACCGGAGTCACCTCCGTCGCCTTTATCAAGAAGAATGCGTTGAAGTCCCCCAGCTCCGTCCAATACGCCATCGCTACCCTGCTGGACAGCCAGATCCTCACCTACGAGCAGGAGGGCCGGGGCAAGACCTATTCGCTGGAGGATAGGTTTTTGGAGATGTGGATCCGCAAAACGTACTGAATACCAGTCAATGATTATTCCAACGGGAAGGTATCGGCATCCTGCGGCATCCAGTGCTTGTGCTTGACCCACATGAAACCCTCGGAACGGGTGATGACGGCAACGTCGATGGGGCCGCCGACCGATTCTTCGGAGGAACTGATATGGCGCTGAAGGTTGGTGACGGAGACGAGGCTCTCGGCCATATTGACCATATCTTCGATGTTGAAGGAGTTGACGGCATCCACGATGCCATCGATGAATTCATCCTGAATGAACTGGTCCATCGATTCCTCATAGTTGCCTTGGATATCGGACAAATCCGTCTCCTCCACCTGCCGGATGGCCTTCTTCGTGCATCCGGCTTCTTTCATTGCCTCCAGCATCTTTTCCTTCGCTTTTTGCAGGGACTCCCCGTGCTTGCTTTCCACATATCGGCGCAATCCCGGATGGATGCCTTTCATCAGCGTGAGCATCACATCGACCTGCGCATAGGGGATGATGGTGGCCGAATTGTCATTGTCAATCTTGTCCGAATCGTCTTCCAGGGAGAAATAATAACGCATACGCCGGTCGAAAGCGCCGGAAATGTATACCGTCAGAATCGACGGATAGATGTCCTTGCTTCCATACCCGGCGAACACGATGCCGGTTCCGGAGAAATACAATCTCGACCGGATGTACGCATAAAACCCTTCCTCCCAGGCATCCCGAAGGTCTGCTGGGAAACCGTCTTCCTCACAAACCTCCGCCAAGGCGTCCAGGGCCTCCTTTCCGAAGGACCTGAGATGGGCCAAAGTGTAGTGCTCGAACTCGGGACTTACACCGTGGTCGTCGGTCGCCTCGGTAATCATGTCGATCCGCTCTTTCAAGAGCGTTCGAAGCAGATCATCGGCCGCGTCGTCCGTCAATTCATTCTCCTCCAACTGCTCTTCAAATGCATTGACCGCATAATCCTTGACCTTGTGGTAGTAAACGGAGACTTCCTTCATCAAATACTTCTGCTGGCTCTTCGAACTGCTGAAATAGTCTTCAGCCTCCAGAAAATGCAGGAAATTCCGGGCATACTCCTCCAGCGTATTGAAACTCTGGTCCCCTTTCCGGTCCCGGTACAGCTTGAAGATGACATCCCAAGGCGTTCCCATGAACGAGGCCGAATCGAAGATCATCACCCCCACCGGATACACCTTCGAGAGCCGGAAAATCTTCGTGGCCGTATTGTAAATCTTGGTTCCGCTGTCCGTATTGACGGTCACGGCACTGTCGGCGGCCATCACCGCCGCCCGCTTGTTGAGGATTCCTACGATGGCTGTCATAAGATAATCATTATCACTTTGTCTGTGCCTTCAGATGAAGGTTATCTGGATCCATATAAAGCCCATCGATTTCCAAACGGTCCAGGACAGGCTTGAGCTGTGGGATGGTGGATAGGCGTAGCGTCCCTCTCCCGTTTGAAAAGGACTCCAGCAAACCGGGTGGCAATTTGTTCAACAGGAAAGACGACGCAAAACCCAGGACGCCATTCAGCATCCCTGCATCCAACTGGAAGTCCACTTTTTCATTGGACACGTCCAGCAGTTTGAGACCCACTTGAAATTCCTTGGATATCGGCTTGCCCAACAGCGGAACCTTCACAGAAGCAATATACGACACTAAAACTTCATCGGATGACTTGTAAGCCAATCCGACCGTCTGGCCCGATTCCTTCTGAATCAAGCCCATAAGCTCAGTGAACGGAATTGTAATCTCCATTGTCTTCGAGCCTATCTACCTTGATTATCAGCGATGGCTATTTATCAGCGTAAATTAATTTCTTCATCCGAGCACAATCTCCCCACACGGTTCTTGATGTAATCGGACAATTCCTGGACATTGACCTTGTTCCGGCCAATGACCAGCGGATTCAACGGAATCTTTCCCTTTGACTCAATATACACATCTGTCTCCTGCGTCCCATCGGCCACCACCCGAATCTTCACATTCTCACCTAAGGGAATCAACGACCACCCATACGATGCGGTAACGATGAACCGCTCGTCATCGCACTTCACCCGCGTCATCCCAGGAGTATTCTGAATGACGTGCTTAACCGCCGTATATACGCTGCGGGCGGTTTGGGAGAAGCGAATTGATTGAATGGGCATTTCAATTATAGAGGACAAATTGAAGATCCACGGAATATGATATCATGCAAAACTATCCTGGACTTTCCTCTGCCACTGAAACAGAATCGACATCTCTTTGTTTTTGTGCCTTTAATGCTCGTGCTTCCTCCGCCTTCTCTTTCAGTTTCTTTTCAATTTTCTTTTTTAACCGCAGATCTTCTTCTTCTTTCAAAGCGGTCAGCACTTGCTTCTTATGAGACAAACTATTCTTTAAGTCCTCGAAAGAAAAAGAAACATCCGGGATATTATGATCCGCCTTTTGAATAATCATCTCCAGTACCGCACTCTTTATCTCTCTACCGGAAAGGCCATCTATCAAGTCACTAGCCTCAAGAAATTGCACATCAGTAATTACACTGTCAATTGGAAGCTTCTTGGGAAGCATTTTTTTAATGATAGCTGCTCGAGCTTCCCGATTGGGCAACTCAAACTTAATATGCTTTAAGATTCTCGATTCAAAAGCATGGTCAAAGTTAGTAACGAGATTTGTTGCAAAAACAACTACACCGGAAAACTCTTCAAGAAGAATCAGCATTTGGCTCCGAAGTGAATTCAATGCTTGATCTGCCCCCTGGGTGACATTCTCAATACGTTTCCCCAAAAAAGAGTCAGCTTCATCAAAGAATAGAACGGAATCTGTTTGATTGGCAATGTCAAATGCTCTTTGCAAGTTCTTAGGAGCTTCACCTACATACTTGGATTCTATCTCAGAATAGTTCAAAGCAAGAATCTTCTTCCCCAAATACTGCGCAATGGCATGAGCGCACATTGTTTTTCCCGTTCCCGGCTCCCCATAGAAATTCAAAACGCTACGAGGTACCGGGTCCACTTCTTCAAAGCCCCACTCTTTGTAGATAATATCCTTGCACTGTATTATTTTAACCGCATCAAATATTTCTTTCTTGATATGATCAGGAAGGATGATCTGATCGAAACAATAACGCGGTGATTGTGGGATGAATTCAGGTAATGAATTCTCCTGACCTGTTTTTCGAGATTCGTTGTTATCGGGTGACATTGCCTTATCCTTTCTTTTGCTAATCGATAAATCTATTCGTAAAGTATACTCTTCTCGAAGTATTGATTCGATATCATCTCTCGTTGAAATGTATTGATTAATCTGTTCAACTAACTGTTGTTCCCCTTCAACAATCCCGTCAACGGAGGTGGTCACGCATATGGGGCGTCCATTCGCTTTTTCTAAGCTAACCGTCGCAATGACTCTTATTGAAGGGAATGACTCATTGAGTAATCCTTTGATTTTTGAAAACAACTCTTCTTCAAAAATCCTAAGTTGTTTCAGCTCAGAAAAAGAGAGAGACTTCGGATCAGTCTTGATGTTCATAATAAACTAAACATAAATTATCTGACCTACATATAAATCATCCGAAACTCCTTGTTCCGATTCGATCTCTACGCCATCAGCAATAATGTCTTCTTCTTCATCAAATATACCTACACAAACGGATTTCTTCTTTTTTTCCTCGATAAGCAATATAAAAGCATCGTCGTATCTTAAGCCTACTTCTGACCGAAGCGTATCATCGTCAATAAAGCAACCGATAATAAAACCGATGCCGGCACCTACCGCAGCGCCACCCAATCCGCCCAAAAGAGCGGCCGCAAGTACTTCAAGTATCATATTTAAGAATTCGGGAGAGGAAATAGCCTCTCACCAAGCTTTTCAGTTAAGATAAAGCAATAAAACGTTCTGTCCCTATGAGTGATTTCAAGTCATCAGCTAATGATCTAGCGGCTATAAGCCTTCCATTCTGTATACTATTTGAGGCATTATCAAAAACTCCCAAAAACAGCACAGATTCTTCAGACGAAGCAGACATGGCTCTTTGAGGAACGTAAATGAAAGGCACTTGCTGGCCTTGCTTTAAGCCGAATCCTCTAAAATACTCTGTCACATCTGACACCGCTAAAGAATCGACATGCTCAGGGGATAGCTTCTTGATTTCCGCTTCAAGTAAAGCATATTTATTAGTAGGCCCCTTTTTACTTGTACGAAAATAATAAACAATCCCGGCTCCTACTATGAGGCCGATTATTATCCAAGAAAACGTACTCATATGACTAGAACGATTATTATGATAAGACGACAAGTTTCTCATTTCCAAGAACAGCTCTTAAGCTATCATCAATTTCATCTGCCTCAAGTAACCGATAGTTCTCAATCTCTTGGGTATTCTCATTGAAAGTAGCCTCAAAAATACCACAGTCTTTAACTGGAGCATTGTGAATCAAGTCCGCAAGTTTTTTCTCATCAGCAATAAAAGGGATATCCCTACCTTTCCTTAGTTTCAAACCACGGAAGTAGCTTGTAACATGTTCGTATAAAGTAATAATACCATCAAAGACAAAGGCAATAATCTCACCTATGAAATCGAAGAATCCTTCTAATTGTTCAAAAATAAAATCAAGCATGACTAAACTATTTTAAAATGATTAAATCTGACTTCTCAAATAAATCTTCAACATCCTGTGCTAAAATAGCCACCTGAATTATCACATAATGATTGAATTCATGAGGGAGTAACTTCCCATCAAAGGCATAGGCAAGATAAATCATATAATCGTCTGCATCTTTAAACCTCCATGCCACGACCTGATTACACAAATCCTTAGGAAGATGTTTCTTGGAAAACTCCACAAGAGTCGCCCTATCCAAAACGCCCACCTTTTCTCCAAAAGCAACTCCTTTCGTTTCCCCTGTAATTAAATTCTTCTTTAAATCATCTAACAGAGGTAGATATTCCTTCTCTACCCTTTCCTTTAAAACATCTTCTGCCTCTGAAACAATGTCAGCGGCTTTCTTGGCTAACGGCTTCAAAATCTCAATAGCCTTGTCAATAATGTCTTGTTCGTAAATCTCCATAATGCAATCTCTTTTAATAATTTTGTTACTTATCCTAGTTGATTAATTATCCTATTTGTTCAACATCCAAATACACCGGGCTGCAAACCCCCGCCTTTTTGATATCAATCCCGTAGATGCGCCGGAAGGCATCGATGACGGGCTGGCCTCCGTTGACCAAGAGCGGATTGGCAAAACTGGTGGTGACGACCTCCACGGACATGCCGGGTTCGATGCGGATGCCGTTGAACTGCGTCCGCGACTTGGTCGTAATCAAGAATCTGGGCATAGTGTTATTCGTTTTGGTTATTAACGTTGTGATTGAATACAAAGTTAGCCGATTCCCTCACCCTGCAATTTGTCTTTTTTTGTCTTTTAGGGGGGAAAAGGGGGGCCGCGGGCGACCAAATCCCACGACCCGTTTGTCCAAACGAAAAATAGCCGTAAATTTGAATGATGAATATCAGAACCGACATTCCCCAAATCGCCGCGCTGCGGGAATCCGTGGAGAACGCCACGGACATCCGGCCGCGTACCCATGCCGATTTTATCACGCTGGGTTTAACCATCGAAAGGAAACTGAAAGAACACATCTCCGAGTCCACGCTTGAGCGTGTGTGGGGCTATTCCACACGCGGATACGATACTGTGTCAAAGCGGACGCTGGACGTCCTCGCGCGCATCGCGGGACATCCGGGATGGGAGGCTTTCTGCAAGTCGATCGGGGCCGATGAGGACTCCGGATTCATCGACGATCCCAGCACGCTGGACCCTGAAACCCTGCCGCAAGGGGCGCGGCTGAAACTTTGCTGGCAACCCAACCGGACCGTTATTCTCCGCCACCTGGACGGCACCCAATTTACTGTCGAGCACAACGAAAACAGCAAACTCTCCGAAGGCATCGTCCTTACCTGCAAGGGGTTCCGAAAGGGTGGCGCGCTCTACATGGACCTTCCGCAGGGCTTGTATGTCGCTGGCAAAGAGCACGGAATCACTTCCCTGGAAATACTATGAGACACTTCCATGCCTGGATCGGAGTCCTGATCCTTTTACTCGCCTGCAAAGAAACCCCGGCACCTGTCCTGCCCATGCCGGAGTTCACCGGTTTCAAAACCGAAGTCACGGCCGATGCCGCTGTCATCACTGTATCCCACAAGGGGGACTACGGCATCGTGGAAGCGGGAATCTACCTGGGTGCAGACAAACGCATCAAGGCGGATGACATGGATCCGGGCCAGTTCACCGTTTCCGTCTCCGGATTGGAGGCGTCCACGACCTATACCTACAAGGCCTTTATTTCCAGCGGATTACAAGAAGCCACCTCCCAGGAACAGACCTTCACGACCGCGGCGGCGCCTAAAGTCATTGCAACCGGGAACGACGCCTATACAATCTGGACGGAAAACACCCTGATCCAAGACATCCTCCCCAAATGGAGCGTCGATCCCAAAGACATCGAACACCTCAAGGTTATCGGCTCGCTCGCCAAGGAGGACTTCGTTTATATACGGAACCAGATGAAATGGCTGAAAAGCGTGGACTTGCGGGAAACAAGCCTGACAGCCATCCCGGACCACGCGTTCCTTCTATCCAGCATCGAATCCATAGAACTGCCTGACGGAATCGTGGACATCGGGAAAGGCGCCTTTGAGAGTTGCCCGAATCTGAGTGGAACGCTGAGATTTCCCAATAGTTTAAAGGTCATTCAAAATGATGCCTTTTCGCAATGCCCCCTTTTGGAAGGTATTGTTCTGCCGGACGGACTCGAGAGGATTGAAAACTACGCTTTCCTCTATTGCTACCAGCTGGGCGGAAAACTGATCCTTCCCGAGTCCCTTACAGAAATAGGAGAACGGGCCTTTGAGGGCACTTCATTCCGAGGAGACCTGCTCATTCCCAAAAACATAAAAACCATCCATTCCGCCACTTTTATGAATGCCGGTTTTGACGGGCAGCTCATCCTCCCTGAAGGTCTTACCGAAATCGAAGCGATGGCTTTTGCAGAAAACCATTTCCAGGGAGAATTGAATCTCCCCAAGAATCTTCGTTCCGTGGAAGACGGTGCATTCTCCTACATCGGTTTCACGGGCCCCTTGAAACTGCCCGCGTCCCTGAAACATCTGGGAAACTATGCTTTCTTTGGAAACGCCTTCACAGGGGATCTGGAGATTCCTGTAAATATCCGCGAAATACCAGAATGGGCCTTTGGAGCCAGTGATATCGAACAACAATACTCCCGAGTCATCCTGCACAAAGACGTCCAGAAGGTTCAAAGTGGTGCTTTCCTGGTAACTGAAGGCTACTTGAAAGAAGTCATCTGCTATAGCGAAGAACCTCCCGTCTATGAAGAGGAGGCATTTAACTCCGTTGCGATTTCCTCAATCGAACTGTACGTCCCAGCCAATGCGGTCGAACGATATCGGGACGCAGACGGTTGGAAGAATTTCGGGTCAATCAAGCCCATCGAATGAGGCCGCCGCTTCGTTGAACAACGCATCAATATCCTCTGTACCCACGGTCTTCTTTTTCGGAGCATGGGGCGCTTTCTGAGCCGGTACTACCAGATAAACCGTGTCTCGGACAGGAGTCTGAAGGGAGTGGGTATCTTGGGGGTCAACAGGGATTGCGAGTGGATCATCCGACTGGACAGGCCAACGGCTGGCCAGGATGGATACGATGACCAGAATAGCCGCCAGACCCGTCACCAACCACCATCCCCACTGTGCCGACTTCAAGGCTTTGCGCAACGCATCCGCCGAAGGATATCGGCGCGAAGGGTCCATTTGACAGCATTTTCGAATCACCCTGCGGGGAATGCCCGGCAACCCCGACAGGACTTTCCCGACCGAATAAAGATCCGATCGACTATCGCCGCACCCACCTGCCAAAACCTCGGGGGCAGCATAGGAAACCGTCCCGGCCGCCTGCTTTAAAATGGAGTGCGATTCCGAATCGGCATATCCGAAATCGATGACTTTCAACTGTTTGCCCGCATAGCTCACCAGCAGGTTGGAAGGCTTCAGGTCCCGATGGACAACTCCTTTAGAATGTATATACGACAGGGCCATGCACAACTGATCGGCTACGGCGCGCGCTTCATCTGCGGACAACCGAGTCTGGTCCAGTGGACAACCATCTACCCATTCCATTTCAATCGCATTCCCATAACCAGGCAAATTCAGATAAGAGTAATACTCCACCAGATGCGGATGCCGAAGCGAATATCCTATCTCGAATTCCTTCCGCAACAGACGTTCGTACAAAGGTTTACCCCGAAATTCGGGTTTCAGGCACTTGTAGATGCGGAAGCGGCCATCACGGTCGGCCCGGTAGAGGACGGCATACCCAGAGAAGGAACAGTGTATCTGTTCCATCTCAGAATCCGGTGTCCATTCCGCCGGAGACGGGGCTGAAAAGATAGAAGAATCCTCCATTCAGAAACCAAAGATAGGAAATATTTCGTACTTTTGCTTTCAATGAAACGATACCTTGTCCTAATCCTGTTTTTCATATCCGTCTTCCAGCTCCGGGGACAGGATTTTGATGCGGCCTTGGATCGTTTCGCATCCATTACCAACGAATGCCAGCAGTTGAAAGCCCGGATTGAAGCCGGAGAAATCCTGCAGGATAACACCTTGGATCGATTGTATGCCGAACTCCGTCTGCTCCAGAAAGAGTTGCAGGGAGGTTCCCGGTCGATGTCCTCGACCCAGAAGGAACGATACCGCCTGATCCTGAAATGCTACCAGGATGGGAAGATGGTACCCGCATCCGCTCTGCATGCGGACTCGCTCCAGACGGGCATCACAACAACCCATCCATCCACATTGTCCCATCCCGAACATCGTTCGGAAAGGTATCTTTCCGGTCGGGATCGACGGTATTTCATGATGGCTTCGGCCAGCTGGCCACTGGAAGGTGGATTGATGGCTGGTTTCATGAATCCTTTCCAGAAATGGGGCGGTGCCTTTTTCCGCATTTCCGGCAATGCCTGGTATCCTTCGCATACCCTGAACGCCGCCAGCGACGGTTCCAGCGGTAACGGATTCATCTGGACCAACGGGAACACCCGTTCCAGCCGGCTTATCGCTACTGTAGATGCTATCTGGTTTCCCTCCCCTGCCCCTGTCGGCCTGTACACCGGGGGCGGCTATGGTTTCACACGCACTTTCTGGCAGACGTCAGACGGTTCCTGGGCCCATATTACCGATCAATCCATTTCAGGTCCTTCCGTTGACCTTGGCGTCATATATGCCCACCGGCATCTGATATTCTCTGTCGGAGCCACCACCCTCGCTTTTCGTACAGTTTCCGGCATGGTTGGAATCGGCTACCGGTTTTAGGATTCTTTCTCTATCTATATGTAAAAAGTAAAAACGCCCAAACCATGATCGACCAAATCCTCACCTACAACGCCCAGTTCGTGGCCAATAAGGAGTACGAACCTTATGTGACCGACAAGTTCCCCGCCAAGAAGCTGGCGGTCCTTACGTGCATGGACACGCGGCTGACGGAGCTGCTGCCGAAGGCTTTGGGCCTCCGGAACGGCGATGCGAAGATCATCAAGAATGCCGGCGGGCTGGTGCTGTCGGAGACGGATTCGGCCATCAGGTCGCTGCTGGTGGGCATCTATGAACTGGGTGTGCAAGAGGTGATGGTGGTCCATCACTCCACCTGCGGCGCCTGCCACATGAGCTACGGCGAGTTCAAGCCGCACATGCTGGAGCGCGGCATCTCCACCGAAACGCTTTCGGAATGGGAATCCAAAGGCGTCGCCGACTGGCTCGAAGGCTTCCACGACACCGAAGCCTCCGTCCGCCGGACTGTCGATGCCATCGTGAACCACCCTCTAGTCCCGCAGGACGTCACCGTCCGCGGCTTCATCATCGACTCCATCACCGGCGCCCTGACGGAGGTGCTTTAAGTGCCCCGTTCCGGGCCTCACCGCAGGTCGATTCGGGTCTTTAGTGCAGGTGACGTCCCAGAATCAGGGACGTTACCCGCACTTGACCCTTATTTCTCCACCGCGGTCAAGTGGATACTGCTCTCATCCACCGAAACGCCCGTGAGGGAAACGCCGGAGAGGCGCTTTTTCAGCGACGGGACGGCGGAAAGGTTGATGACGGCGCGGCCGTCGGAGAAAGAGTCGACGAGGCCTGCGGGAAGGCGTTCCAGGATGCGGGGGGCGAGGAGGTCGGCGGCGAGGTTCATGGCCGCGCCGGAGTCGAGCTGGAGGACCAGGCGGTCGCCTTTGACTTCGACGACCTTGAAATCGACCGAGAAGTTCATGCTCTGTTCTCCGAGCATGGGGACGTCCACCTTGCCGGCATAGGACATCGTAATCCTATCCGGGGCCTGGGTGGACAGAGTGATGTCCCGGCCGCTCTTTCCGCGTACCAGGTTGTTCAAATCCTTCGTTGGAACCGTGACTATCATTTCCGCTGCGGCAACCGGATCTGGAGAATCGGAACCTGCGGTGACTGAACCTGCTTCGGAAGAGTTCTCCGTGGCAGAACCATCATCAGCGGCAACAGGCTCCTTCACTTCCATCTTCCGTTCCCGGATAACCGGAACCGACTCGTTATCGACTTTCACATACACGGTGTCACGGATGACGGTACCGGCGGATCCTGCCTCGACGGAAGAAGCCGGTGAAGTGTCAGGTGCCGACGCCTCCGACTTCCCGGCTGGAGCAGCCGGACGGCGGGAAAGGAAAAGGCTGGCGGCCACAGCCACGGCGATCGCCGCAACCAGCCACCAGCCCCATTTTCGGCGGTGTGAACCCATCGGACGGGATTACTTCACACTCATCACCGCGGAGGCGATGGAGTTGAGCTTCACATCCACGGAGTCGGCACGGGAAGCGAGGATGCAAGGGACCTTGACACCCACCAGGAAGCCGGCCTGACGGACACCGGGGCAAAGCTTAGAATTCGTCTTCCAGAAGACGTTGCCGGATTCGATGTTCGGGAACAGGAGGCAGTCGGCGTCGCCGGCGACAGGGCTGACGAGCTTCTTGATCTCCACGGATTCCTGGTCGATGGCGACGTCCAGGGCGAGCGGGCCGTCACCGATGCAGCCCTTGATCTGGCCGCGGTCGCACATCTTGGCGAGCATGGCGCCTTCGATGCAGGCAGGCATGGAGTCGAGCATCTGCTCGGAAGCGGCGATGAAGGCGATCTTCGGCTTCGCGATGCCGAAGGACTTCGCGGTGTTCACGAGATAGCCGGCGAGCTTGACCTTCTGGCGGAAATCCGGAAGCGGAATCACGGCCATGTCGGAGATGAAGATAAGCTTGTGGTAGTTCGGGTTCTCGATCACGCCCACATGGCTCAGGACGCCCTTCGGAGGCAGAAGGCCGGTCTCCTTGTTCAGGATGGCGCGGAGGAACTTGTCGGTGGAGCAGAGGCCCTTCATCAGGACTTCGCCCTCGCCGTCATGAACCATCTTGACAGCCTGGGCCACGGCCTTCAGCTCGTCCTTGATGTCCACGATCTCGAACTTGGCGACGTCGATGTTGTTGTCGGCGCAGACCTTCTTGATGAGGTCCTCGTCACCCACGAGGGTGCATTTGACAAAGCCCATGT
>JAEEGK010015708.1_pt1 | contig 16730 bp, 10 predicted proteins | sample 8958771 | NCBI WGS metagenome assembly JAEEGK01 (sample SAMN16246547, study PRJNA631951) | gut metagenome | biome: gut microbiome; feature: rumen; material: SC-attached | host: Bos | place: Iran: Karaj | collected 2018-10 | reverse complement strand
TCTTCAATCATACCAGCGTAGCGTATTCAGAACTATACCTGAGCATCTGGTGGGCATAGGACTCACCATAATAGAGTTGAACGTCGACGATATGGCCATCACCATCATAGACGGGCAGCATCATGGGGTTGATGAAGCCTTTATAGGGGGCGAGGTTGAGTTTCTGATAACGCTCCAAAACCTCCTGATGCAGTTCTGGATCGACCTTCACCGCATAGCGCTCCACCAACTGACGCGCCGCCTCGTAATCGCCTTCGCTCTTGATACGCTGAACCTCAGCCAACAAGGTTGCAAAGAGTTGTCGCAATTGGTCGTAATCAGTGATTTCAACGAAGGTTTTGCCATCGTTTTTGACTAATTTAACGACATCACCATGCTCCAGACACCAATGGGCGATGAGGGCACGGTTACGCATGTGAGCCTCTTCAATCTGATTGCCTGGCGTGATGCGGATGAGCTGGGTCATCAGACCATTCATCATATACGTATAGTATTGAGCCTTATAGGCTTCCATATCTGGCGTCAGACCTAACTCCACCAATTTCGCGTCAGCGATATAGTAAAGTCCGAAGAGGTCTGCCCTCGCCTCCTCGATCGTGTTGCCGTAGGCCTTCAGGGCATCGGGATCAACACCTGGCAGCAGTCTTCCGCTGCCATGTCCCAGACACTCGTGCAGATCCGTATGGAGATCATCACAGACATCGCCGTATTGATCGATCATCTGAAGCGTCGCGGCATCGATGACGAACTCCTCCTTAAAACCACTGCCATGAGCCGCCTTATTATAGGCATCAGTGATGTTGCTGATGGTGATGCTCTTGGAGCCGTACTGGGCTCTGATCCAATCGGCATTCGGCAGGTTGATACCGATGGCGGTGGACGGATACTCGTCACCACCAAGCATAGCTGCACAGATGACACGGGCAGAGACACCCTTTACCACAGGTTTCCGGAAACGGACATCAACGGGGGAGTGATCTTCGAACCACTGTGCATTTCGGCTGATGGTCATAGTACGGTGAGTGGCATCCTCGTCGACATACTCAACCAGCCCTTCCCAAGAGCCTTTCAATCCCAAGGGATCACCATAGACCTCGATGAAGCCGTTGATGAAATCGATCATGCCTTCATGCTCCTGAAGCCATTCAATACAATATTGATTAAAGATATTCAAATCGCCTGATTGATAGTAATTTATCAACAGACGAATAACACTCTTCTGTCGTTCGTTTTCCGCCACCTCAGAGGCCTTGTTTAGCCAATAGACGATCTGACGAATGGCATTGGCGTAACGACCATTGGCAGACCATACCTTCTCCTTAAGCACCCCATTTTCCTTGACCAGCGTACTGTTAAGTCCATAGGAAGGCGGTGTGTCCTTCATCGAATCGTTTCGTTTCATCTCATCATAGAAGGCTTCGGCCTCAGCTTGGGTCACCTCTTCATAAAAATGACAAGCAGAAGTCTGGATGAGATCCTCGCCATCGGCTTTGTTCACCCGTTTGGGGAACACCTGAGGGTCGAAAATCACGGGAAACAGTTCGTCGCAGAAAGCTTCAATCGTCTCCCCTGCCCTCAGCGGCAGACGACACGCCTCCACCTTCAAGAGTTGCGCACGCAGATAGTCGGGCGAGAAATCCGGAATGAACTTCTCACAGCCATAGTGATGATAGATACCATTGGAAAACCAGACACGCTTCAGATAGATTTCCAAGGCTTTGAAATCATCCGTCGAGCGGTCTATTGTACGGTCTGTATAGATAACCTCCAACATCTTTCGGATGCGGAGGTTATATTTCCCGAACTGATCGAAGGTGATGTCTCTTCCGTATAGTGTGGCTTTTGAGAGATAATAGACTAATTCCTTCTGACGTGCAGACAAACGTTCAAAGCCTCCAAGTTGATATCTGAGCATTTGCAAATCTGCAAAACGCTCATCCTGATAATGAAATTCCACGGGTTCCGTTTCGGTCATGACGCCTTTCACTTCGAACGGCGCTTAGCCTTCATGGCTGGATGTTGCTTCAGGTGCTGCATACGATACTCACGCGGTGTGATTCCCATCACCCTGAAGAAGGAAGCATAGAAAGACTGACGGTTGGAGAAGCCTACCATATCACTGACTTCCTCCATACGCAGATTCTGATAACGCTTGTCCACAAGAATAGACATGGCTTCATCGATGCGATACTTGTTGACGAAAGATGTGTAATTCATGTGGAAGCGCACATTAACGACAGCAGAAATGTAACGCGTATTGGTTCCGAGATCTTCAGCCAGCTTCTTGGCAGAATAATCCTTGTCACGATACTTCTTCTGCATAACGATAATGTTCATGATCTTTTCTTGCATGTCGTCCATCATCTTAGGGCTCACCAAACCCCTGTAGGCGGCGACTTTCTCTTTTTTTTCAGTAATGTTGTACTTAGCCATTTTACTATACGTTGTTGATTAATGTGCAAATGTACGAAAAAATTTGATACGAAGCAAGTTTTTTTAATTTTTTTTCAAAAAATAACCCAAAAAAGCACGAAAAATGTCACTTTTTGCTAAAAACGAGTCAAGAAAGATGGTCATGCAGAAAATTTTTCGTACCTTTGCAAAGTAAAATCACAAAAGATGGCAAAGAAGAAGATATTATTCATCAATCAGGAGATATCTCCGTATGTTCCAGACAACGCTATGTCGATCATGGGCAGGACTCTGCCGCAAACCATTCAGGAGCGTAACCACGAGATTCGTACGTTCATGCCCAAGTGGGGTATGATCAATGAGCGTCGCGGACAGCTGCATGAAGTGATTCGCCTGTCGGGTATGAATCTCATCATCAACGACACCGACCACCCGCTGATCATCAAGGTGGCATCGATACAGTCGGCGAAGGTGCAGGTGTATTTCATCGACAACGACGACTATTTCGGCAAACGTCTGATGGAGAAAGATGAGCAAGGCGAAGACTATCCCGATAATGGTGAGCGCGCCATCTTCTTCGCACGCGGCGTGCTGGAAACCGTGAAGAAGCTCCGTTGGGTGCCAGACATCATCCACTGTCAGGGTTGGATGAGCGCCGTCGTACCTCTTTATGTGAAGACTGCCTATCATGATGAGCCGTCCTTTGCTGAGGCGAAGGTCATCACGTCGCTCTTCACACAGAAGCTTGATAAGGATCTCGGCTCGAACTTCAAGCAGTGCCTGGAGTTCCGTGATGTCCGCGCAGACCTGCTGTCGAACTACAATGACAACTTTGATTTCATAGAACTTGGCAAGCTGGCCATTGACTACAGCGATGGTATCGTTCAGTCAGAAGCACTCGTCAACGATGAGCTGCTGGCCTATGCCCGAAACAAGAACATCCCCATCCTCGACTATTCCGAGCAGGTGGCTGCAGAGTGCGAAAGCTTCTACGACCAGCTCTATCCTACCGCAGAAGAATAAGTCAAGGATACGAATAAAAGACAGAAAGAAAACACGACACATGAAAACCAAATCATTGACAGCGATTGCACTCACCGCAATGGCGATGATTTCTTGCAGCACAGACACCGACACCATCGGATCGTCGCTGATTAACGAAAGTGACCGGCTTGTATTCTCCACAGAAGCTTTTGAGGCACACACAAGATCGGTACTCGTTGACTCCGTCTATGCCCGCAACTACGAAACTTACTTCGGACAAGTGAAAGACCCCGAGACCGGCACATACGTCAAGACTGAGTTCATGGCCCAGTTTAATATGCAGGAAAACCTGTCACTGCCCGATATCAGCAAGATGGTGCTGGATCAGAACAATCAGATCACTGCCGACTCGTGTGAGATATGGCTCTTCTTTGACAAATCGAATTGTTTCGGTGACTCGTTGGTTCCACTGAAGATGAACATCCTCGAGCTGGACCAGCCGATGAGCGACAATGAGACCTACTATTCCAACTACGATCCGAAGGCTAATGGGCTAATCAGGAAAGACGGTCTGAATAAGAGTCTGGTGTTCTCCATGAACAACCTGACCTATACAGACAGCGTGCGCGCATTGAAAAGCTATGCCGACATCGTGCGTATCTCACTCAACGAGCCCTATACAGACAAACAAGGTGTCACCTACAACAACTACGGCACCTATATCCTGCGTAACTACTATGATCATCCGGAGTATTTCAAGAACTCCTACTCGTTCATCCACACCCTCTGCCCTGGATTCTACTTCGAATTGGCCGACGGTCTGGGACTGATGGCGAAGTTCAGTGAGATACACATGAGGATATACTATCGTTACAAGAAGGAAGATGAGACGTACATCACCTTCCTGGGTTCCGCATCGACGCAAGAAGTGTTGCAGACCACCAAGATCACCAACGATAAAGAAGCCCTCAGGCGTCTGGTTGAGAATAACAACTGTACATATCTGAAAGCGCCCTCAGGCATCTTCACGGAGGTTACGCTGCCTGTTGATGAGATCACTCAGAGTCACGCCAACGACTCTCTGCTCTCAGTTAGTATCGCCTTCAGCCGTGAGAACAGTGGTCTTGAGGCCTCTCCCTATTTGCTCAAGGCGCCCTCTACGATCATCATGCTCCCGACGGATAGCCTTCAGACGTTCTTTGAAGAGGATAAAGACTACGACAACAAGAGCACCTTCGTAACGACGCTGAGCACCAACAACAACTACACATTCTCCAACATCGGCAATCTGATTACGTTGTTGAGCAAGAACAAGGCTGCAGGGCTTGCCTCCGATCCGGATTGGGTCAACAAGCACCCGAATTGGAACAAAGTGCTGCTGGTGCCTGTCTCCCTCACCTCAAGCTCTTCTGCCAGTGTTGCCGTCATTTCCAACCTGATGGGCTTGGGCAGTACGAAACTCGTCGGCGGCAAAGACCATCCTATCAGCATGAAGGTCGTCTTTGCAAAATTCAAGAACTGACACCATGGCCGACGGATATCTGGAGAAACATCACGATGACTATGAGGCCCGCAAGGCTGCATGGCTCCGAAAGAAAAAACATCTGCCGAAAAGCGGACAAAGACAAATAGAGCGACCCGATGATGAGTCGCTCTAATTATTTGTTATCCGATAATCTTAAACTTGGCGAATTTCAGCAACAGCTGCTTGGTGCCCGTGTTACGAAACTCAACAGTGGCCTTGGTGTTCTCACCCGTACCCTCAATCCTGACCACCGTGCCGATGCCAAAGCGCTGGTGCTCGATGGTGGCGCCTTCTCGGAGTTCTGAGGGCGAGGGATCTGTGGCCATCGGACGGGGAGGAACTGCACGATTCACAGGGCGGAAATTGCCTCCGGATGGTGCGCTGGGGTGTGATGTAGAGAGAGGGGTGCTGGGGCGTGACGTTGAAAGAGGTTTGCCTGCTTGCTGCTGATAGAGTCGCTTAAAGCCTTCACCAAAGGGGTCTACGGGTTTCTCAGGTTGTCGTGGAGCAACAGCTCTGGGCTTAGGATCGGCTTTGAACTGCGTAGCCACAGGCCTCGGGTTCTGCATCCATTCAGGGCTCTCGCTCTCATATCCTCGGGTGTTTCGGCCATAACCGCCCGTTGTGCCTGTACCGTAAGCACCGCCATCGTAACGATTGTAGGCTTTGCGGCTGGATGTTCCGAAATCAAATCCCCCACCCGACTCTGAATGCACATCAAGCAACTCGGGATCAATATCACGGATGAAACGCGAAGGCGTGTCATACTCCATGCGACCATAGCGGAAACGATTCTGGGCACAGGTCAAGATGCAATGTTTCTCGGCTCGCGTGATGGCCACATAGAGCAAACGCCGCTCTTCTTCGAGCTCGCGCATCGAATTGGTACACATCGGACTGGGGAAGATATTCTCTTCGAGCCCCACCACAAATACCGTGGGAAATTCCAAGCCTTTCGCCGAGTGGATGGTCATCAGCGTGACCTTGTCGTTCGAATCGCCTTCATCGCTGTCGAGGTCTGTCAAGAGCGCCACTTCTTGCAGGAAATCAGTCAGATACACCTCGTCGCCCAAATCCTCCTCACGACGGCTCTCCACGAAATCTTGCATACCGCTAAGGAACTCTTCGAGGTTCTCCTGTCGCGAGATGTCCTCGGGGTTACGGCCAGAATAGATGTCCTTGCTGATGCCGGAGTTCATGATGATATCGTGGCCCAGCGCATAGACATCCTCGGTGTTCACTTTTCCGATCCAGCCCTCGATGAGTTCGCGGAAGGCATGGAGCTTGGTCATCGTGCCTTTGCTGACGTCCATGGGGAACAGCACGGGCTCCTTGATCACCTGCCAGAGGCTGACGCCATAGGCCTGTGCCGTCTGAATGATCTTCGCCACAGTTGTATCGCCGATGCCTCGTGTGGGATAGTTGATGATGCGCTTGAAGGCCTCTTCGTCGTTAGGGTTGGCCACCAGACGGAAATAGGCAATCACATCCTTGATCTCCTTGCGCTGGTAGAAGCTCAGGCCACCGTAGATGCGATACGGAATGTTATCCCTACGCATTTGCTCCTCAAAGCTACGGCTCTGCGAGTTCGTGCGGTATAGAATGGCGAAATCGCTCCAGTTGCAATGGTCCTGCCGCCGCAGCCGCTTGATATCCTGCGTCACGATCATCGCCTCCTCCTTGTCCGAATAGGCTGGTTTCAACTGAAGCCGTTCGCCGTGTTCATTCTTCGAAAAGACATTCTTTGGTATCTGTCGTTCATTGCGCTTAATCAGCGAGTTTGCCGCTTGCACAATCAACTGTGTACTCCGATAGTTCTGCTCCAGTTTGAAGAGTCGCGTGTTGGTGTATTGACTCTGGAAGTTCAGGATATTGTCGATATTCGCACCCCGGAAGCTGTAGATACTCTGGGCATCGTCACCCACGACACAGACCCGCTGACGTTCCTTCGTGAGCTGATAGACGATGGCCTGCTGCGCAAAGTTCGTGTCCTGATACTCATCCACGAGCACGAAATGGAACTTTTCAACGTATTTTCTTCGGATATCCTCATGATTTGAGAACAAGACCCACGTCTGCACCAACAGATCATCGAAGTCCATCGCGTTCGCCTGCCGACATCTCTCCGCGTACCTATTATATATATTATACATCTGCGGCCGTTTCTGCGAGGCATCGTCACGCGCCCACGAGCTCTGGGCATAAGCCTGCGGCAGCAGAAGGTGGTTCTTGGCCATCGAGATGCGATCGGCCACGGATGAGGGTTTATAGACCTTATCATCGAGTTGCATCTCCTTGATGATCGCCTTCACCAGCGAGCGCGCATCAGTCTGGTCGTAGATGGTGAAGTTCGGGTTATAGCCGATTTTGTCTGCCTCTGCCCTGAGGATGCGCGCGAAGACGCTGTGGAACGTGCCCATCTGCAGGTATCTGGCCTCGTCCTCACCCACCAATCGGCCTATTCGCTCTTTCATCTCCCGCGCTGCCTTATTCGTAAATGTCAGTGCCAGGATATTCCAAGGCCTGATGGGATCGTTACCCGGTTCCTTTCCCCTCTCCAACAGCCATGCGATCTTATACGTCAGCACCCTCGTCTTACCTGATCCCGCACCTGCAATCACTAACGAAGCCCCGTCGCAGTACTCCACGGCAACGCGCTGACTCTCATTCAGTTGGCTCAATATCTCGTTGTTCATTTAACCCATTCTCGTTCACTGCTGCAAAGTTACGAATAAAATCCGAAACCGCCAAATTTTAGCATGGCAGAGTTGTGAAAATCAGCAGCGAAAATTCATTTTTCCACATGGACACTGTGACATGTGATTTTGTGACAATAAGCACCTTCCATACATCAACAACAAAATCGCCGTCTAATATAATATAAATTATATAATATTATAATATTATATAATTCTAATATTCTTCCTGCACTATTGAAACCTCCTTAATGTCACAAAGTCAAAAGTCACAAAGTCCTAAGTCTGCAAACCGAGGATTTCATGATTTAAAAGTCGGAGTCCTAAGACTTGGAACCTCAGATGCAATATATGCAACATTTATACGCTAAAACTGCATAAATATTCCGTTTGCATTAATTAATAGCAAATTGCATCAATTTCGTGCATATTTTAACACAAAAGGAGGCATCAAATTTGGTGGTTTCCGAAAAACGTTGTACCTTTGCACGCGATTTAAGAACAAGGATACAAAATCAACCCACAAAAAATGAAGAAAGAACTGAAAAAGGTGTTGGTACTCGGATCGGGTGCCTTGAAAATCGGACAAGCAGGAGAGTTTGACTACTCTGGTTCACAAGCATTGAAAGCACTCCGCGAGGAGGGAATCAAGAGCGTTCTCGTTAACCCAAACATCGCAACCATCCAGACATCGGAAGGTATTGCAGACAAGGTGTATTTCCAGCCGGTGAATACACACTTCGTGACTGAAATCATCAAGAAAGAAAGGCCTGACGGTATTCTGCTGGCGTTCGGAGGACAGACCGCATTGAACTGCGGAACGGAGCTCTATCAGAACGGCACGTTGAAGGAATACGGAGTTGAAGTACTTGGAACAAGCGTCGAGGCCATCATGAACACTGAAGACCGCGACCTTTTTGTTAAAAAGCTGGCCGAGGTAGACCTGAAGGTTCCCGTCAGCCACGCCGTCGAGTCGATGGAAGATGCGCTGAAGGCTGCCCACGAGATCGGCTTCCCCATCATGATCCGCTCAGCCTACGCCCTCGGTGGTCTCGGCTCGGGCATCTGCCCCGACGAGAAGAAGTTCATCGAGATCGCAGAGTCAGCCTTTACCTTCGCCCCGCAGATCCTCGTTGAGGAGTCACTGAAGGGCTGGAAAGAGATTGAGTTCGAGTGCATCCGCGATGCCAACGACCGCTGCTTCACCGTAGCTTCGATGGAGAACTTCGACCCCCTCGGCATCCATACAGGAGAGTCGATTGTGGTGGCTCCCACCTGCTCGCTGCGTGAGGACCAGGTGAAGATGCTTCAGGAATTGACCATCAAGTGCGTGAAGCACCTCGGTATCGTCGGCGAGTGCAACATTCAGTTCGCCTTCAACGCAGAGACCAACGACTACCGCATCATCGAGATCAACGCCCGTCTTTCGCGTTCTTCTGCCCTTGCTTCTAAAGCCACTGGCTATCCCCTCGCCTTCGTCGCCGCCAAGATTGCCCTCGGCTATACGCTCGACCAGATCGGTGAGATGGGCACCACCTCATCCGCTTACGTGGCTCCGAGCCTCGACTATATGATCTGTAAGATACCCCGTTGGGACTTGACCAAGTTCGTGGGCGTTTCAAGACAGATTGGCTCTTCGATGAAGTCCGTGGGTGAGATTATGTCTATCGGCCGCTCGTTCGAGGAGATGATCCAGAAGGGTCTCCGCATGATCGGACAGGGCATGCACGGTTTCGTGGGCAACGACCACACCAAGTTCGATAACCTCGACGAGGAACTGGCCAACCCCACCGACCTGCGTATCTTCGCCATCGCACAGGCTCTCGAAGAGGGTTACACCATCGAGCGTATCGAGGAGCTCACGAAGATCGACGTGTGGTTCCTGGAGCGCCTGAAGCATATCGTTGACCTGAAGCACGAGCTGCAGAAATATAACGCCCTCGATGAGCTGCCCGACGAGCTGCTCTTAGAGGTGAAGCGCTGCGGATTCAGCGACTTCCAGATTGCCCGCTTCGTGCTGAAGCCTCAGGGCGGTAACATGGAGAAGGAGAACCTGACCGTCCGCAAGTATCGTCAGCAGAAGGGTATCGTTCCCAGCGTGAAACGCATCCCCACGGTGGCCTCCGAGCATCCCGAACTGACCAACTACCTCTACTTCACATACACCCACACGCCTGCCTTCGGCGATCCGAAGGGTGAGAACTACGTGGCTGCCCACGACATTAATTATTATAATAATGAGAAGTCGGTGGTGGTCTTGGGTTCTGGTGCCTACCGCATCGGCTCTTCCGTGGAGTTCGACTGGTGCTCTGTGAACGCCATCAATACCGCCCGCAAACTGGGTTACAAGTCGATCATGATCAACTACAACCCCGAGACCGTTTCAACGGACTACGACATGTGCGACCGCCTCTACTTCGATGAGCTCTCGCTGGAGCGTGTGCTCGATGTGATCGACCTTGAGCAGCCCCGTGGTGTGATTGTCTCCGTGGGTGGCCAGATTCCCAACAACCTCGCTATGAAGCTTTATCGCCAGGGCGTGCCCGTACTCGGTACATCACCCGTTGACATCGACCGTGCTGAGAACCGCGACAAGTTCTCCGCCATGCTCGACAAGTTAGGCATCGATCAGCCCTCATGGCAGGCTCTGACTTCGTTCGACGATGTGAAGGACTTCGTGGCCAAGGTGGGCTATCCCGTGCTCGTGCGTCCTTCGTATGTGCTCTCCGGTGCTGCGATGAACGTCTGCTACGACGAAGAGGAACTGCATCGCTTCCTCAATATGGCCACCGAGGTTTCGAAGGAGTTCCCCGTGGTGGTATCGAAGTTCATGACAGAGACCAAGGAGATTGAGTTCGACGCTGTGGCAGATAAGGGTGAGGTAATCGAGTACGCTATATCTGAGCACGTCGAGTATGCCGGTGTGCACTCAGGCGACGCCACGATGGTATTCCCTGCCCAGCACATCTACTTCTCTACCATCCGTCAGATTAAGAAGATTGCCCATAAGATCGCTGCCGAGCTGAATATCAGCGGTCCGTTCAATATCCAGTTCCTCGCTAAGAACCGCGAGGTGAAGGTCATCGAATGTAACCTCCGTGCCTCGCGCTCATTCCCCTTCGTATCGAAGATTCTGAAGCGCAACTTCATCGAGACAGCTACTAAGATCATGCTCGATGCTCCTTATCAGAAGCCTGAGCGCAGCGAGTTTGACATCGACCGAATCGGTGTGAAGGCCTCGCAGTTCTCGTTTGCACGTCTGCAGAATGCCGACCCAGTGCTGGGTGTTGACATGAGCTCAACGGGTGAGGTAGGTTGCTTGGGCGACGACCTCAACGAAGCCATGCTCAACTCGCTGATTGCCACGGGTTACTCGATTCCTAAGGATGCCGTGCTCATCTCCTCTGGTGGTGCCAAGGGTAAGGTTTCTCTACTTGAGCCCGCACAGCAGCTGGCCAAGAAGGGCTACACCATCTACGCCACCGCAGGAACCGCCAAGTTCTTCAACGATAACGGCGTGAAGGCTATCAGCGTGGCTTGGCCTGATGAGGATGGCGAGGATAACAACGTGATGGATCTCATCTCCCAGCACAAGGTTGGCTTGGTCATCAACGTGCCGAAGAACCACTCTTCTCGCGAGCTCACCAACGGTTATAAGATCCGCCGTGGAGCCATCGATCACAACATCCCCCTGATGACGAACGTTCGTCTGGCCAAGGCCTTCATCGAGGCCTTCACCGCCATGAGCCTCGACGATGTAAAGATCAAGTCTTGGCAGGAGTATAACAACTAGTTCAGTATGTTGCTGTGCCACAGCAACTCCCCTTTATGCTCGACGAATACCGCACGATTAAGACCGAAGGCGAGGGCTACTACACCGAGAAGCGTAGCAAGTTCCTCGCCTTCGCTCATCATGTATCGTCAGTCGAGGAGATCAAAGACCTCCTTGCCGGCTACCGCAAGAAATACTACGATGCCCGCCACGTCTGCTATGCCTACATGCTGGGCCCAGAACGACTGGAGTTCCGAGCTAACGATGACGGCGAGCCCTCCAGCACTGCCGGCAAACCCATCCTCGGACAAATTAACTCCCAGGAACTCACCGACATCCTCATCGTCGTGGTGCGTTACTACGGCGGTGTGAATCTCGGCACCAGCGGACTCATCGTAGCCTATCGTGAAGCTGCTGCCGATGCCATCGCACACTCGGAAATCGAAACCCGCCAAGTAGAGGAAATCATCACCTACAACTTCCCCTACCCTATGATGAACGATGTAATGCGCATCGTGAAGGACATGCAGCCGCGTATCGTCTCACAGACCTACGATAACACCTGCGAAATCCGTCTCAGCATCCGCAAATCAGAAGCCGAACAGCTTCGTAACCGTCTCCAAAAGCTTTCTTTCGAATAATTTTTGCAACTTTCCCGCAATTCCTTTGGTGGAATCAGGAATTTGTATTACCTTTGCATCCGCAATCGGAGAGTTGGCAGAGTGATCGATCGCGCTGGACTCGAAATCCGGTATACCCCTTTCGGGTATCGGGGGTTTGAATCCCTCACTCTCCGCAAAAGGAGTTCTACGAGCAACATCGTGGGACTCTTTTTTCATAGAGCAATATAATATATCGAACTATTTATGAATACAAAACGTACAACACCAGAGCTTATCACGCATCTGCAGCCGAACGAGATCTTTGTGTTTGGCAGCAACCTGAAGGGAATGCACGGCGGTGGAGCGGCATGGATCGCCTATCGCAAGTTTGGAGCCATCATGGGTCAGGGTGTAGGTCTGCAGGGGAGGAGCTACGGCATCCCAACGATGCAGGGCGGCGTAGAGACCATCCGTCCGTATGTGGACGAGTTCATCCAGTTCGCCATAGAGCACCCTACCCTCACCTTTCTCGTGACCCGCATCGGCTGCGGCATAGCCGGATTCACGGATGATGAAATCTCTCCGTTGTTCGAGAAGGCTCACGACGTGGAGAACATCGTGCTACCACCAGGATGGTAAGCGTAATTATCTTGCCGGGTTTCTCAGCTCCATGAGCTTCTGCCGATACGCCTTGCGCAACTTGCGCACAGCCTTGTCACGTATCTGCCGCACACGCTCACGCTTCAGTTCCATGTCCTCGGCAATCTCTGCCATCGTCTCTCGTTCCTGATTGATGCCGAAGAAAGCATTCACCACCTGACTCTCACGCCCATCGAGCGACTGCAGGGCAAACTCGGCAGCCTCCACAATCGCCTCGGAGTGCACACGCTCGTCGGCTTGCGACGCATCGGGGTTGATGAGCACAGAGAGTAGACTCATGTTCGTGCGATGGCCCAACGGAGCATCCACCGATAAGGCTTTGCTTTGCTGACGGGCAACAGTCACATCAGCTACATCTTTGGGTACCCGATAGAGCCCACCCTGCTGATCGATGGCCTTCTCAATCTGAGTGCGCACATGGCCGACGGCAAAGCGAACGAAACGCACGCCCTTGTTGCCGTCAAACTTCTGGGCGGCCTTCATCAGTCCGATGTTTCCCTCGCTCACAAGGTCCTCCATCGCCACACCGTGCCCCTTGTACTGACGGGCAACGGCCACCACAAACTTCAGGTTAGCCTCCACCAATTTACTCAAGGCTTGCTTGTCACCCTCACGGATCTTACGCGAAAGCTCGCGCTCTTCATCATCGGTGAGCATCGAGCTGTGGCCGATCTCATCCAGATATCTGTTTAGTGCACTCTCTTCCATATCTTTCTTCCTTTCCAAATCTTTATTTAGACAGTTTCTGAACGTATTTCACAGGCTCACCGTCGCCCTTCAGCACATCAGCGAATGTCTGAGGGGTGATCTCAACAGGTCCCCGCATAAACTCTGGGATGTTATAACTGCTCAAAAGCTGACGGTTATAGTCAGGATCGTATTGCGGCAGTTCGAAGGGTTTTCCACATTGTCCGTCTTGATCCACATGGGCAAAGAAAGGACGGCTAAACGTGCCATCGTCCCTTCGGCTGCTCACCACCAGCCAACGGCCATTGCTCGACCACGTGTGGTAGCTCTCCGTATCAGGACTGTTCACGGTTGTCATCGGCTTTGCCTCACCCGTCTGCAAATCCATCATCCAAAGGTCGGCATCGTGGTGCCAGATGTGGAAGTAGCCGAACTTGGCCATCGTGAAGACCAACCACCGCCCATCGGGACTGATGCGAGGCAGCACGGCACTCATATCCATCGTATCGGCAGCAAACACCAGTTCGCGAGGGCCGAACTCCATCGTCTCTGGATCGAAGCTCTTCTTATAGATATTGTATTTCAACTCTTGATGGCGATCCACTATTTCCGAGTCCTTCCGCTTGTTCAGCATCTTACGTTCGAAGTGGGCGCTGCAGTAGTAGAGCGTCTTGCCGTCTGGTGCCCAGGCAGGAAACACCTCAAACTCCGTTGTATCGTTTTCCAGGTTCGTCACCTCGCCCTTGTCGATGTCATAGGCAATAATGTCGCTCGCCACGTCGTAGACCTCAATCTTATTGGGGTCGGTCGTATGGAAATTCTGGAGCGTCTTGTCCGTGGAATAGACGATGAGCTTCAGCCAGGGATGCCAGGCTGGATAGACTCCGGCAGAGAGGATGGAATCGTTCTTCATGTTCACCTTCTTGATGTCACCGTCGTAGGCAATGACGGTGCCACCCCACTTCTGACGGGCATGGAACTGCATGCGCTCAGGATTCCATTGCTGGTAGTTGTGACAGTTGACACACTGCCCTTCCACCTCGAATCCGCAAAGGATATTGTCGTAGATGATGCTCTCGTCATAGTTCTCCAAACAACGCTGTCTGATGGTTATGGCCTCGTAGCTGATATACGACGAAGGGATGATGCGATAGCTCAGGTAGCTGTCGATGCTATCGGCTGAGACGTGGATGGTGAAAGGTTTGTGGTGCGTCCATTGCCCGTCGTGTTTCACAAACACGTCTACGTTGATGTCGCCAGCCTGTGCCGTCAGCTCCTGCCACTGGCTCATGGATGGTTGCATCTTATCCTCACACACCACCTCTGCGCCGTCTCTCTGATAGCGCGCTATCATACCATCGGCCTCTTCATCAAGCTCGAAGGTCAGCGGGGCGATGTTCTGCGGGATGGTCACATCGATGACATCAGGATAAATCTTCGGCAACTCCTGACTCTCCGTATAGCTCTCAGGTACGCTGACGCCACAAGAGAAGAGGATGAAGGAGAAAAGGGGTAAAAGATATATTGATCTTTTCATAATCTTCAATGTTCAATCTTCAATGTTCAATACTCCGGTAGTTCTCTCATGAGGTAATAATCATAATAATAGGTGTCGCTAAAGGCCTTCAAACCCTCACGACCATAGTTCACCTCCGTATTTTCATAAGCCTCGGCAGCCCTCATGAAACTGTCAAACGACTGCTTCACGCTCTGGTCGAATGGCATCTGGTTGACGATATCCCGCCCCTCAAGCATGCAATACAAGTAGGCTGCTTCCTGGAAATAGCGGGGCATACGACCGTTGGGATGGAGCTTGGCGTAGTCGCTGAAGTGATACCAGAATTGTTCACTATCCTTGGTCCACAACGATGCCAATAAGGTCTGCTCCTGAAACAGCGCATCGCCGGTATATGTACATTCAGCCAGTCGTCTCATGATGAACCGTTCCGTATAGCCTTGGTCGCTGGTCAGCAAGTTGGGATAGTGCATCATGCGTGCCACAGTCTTCAGTTCATCCATCTCTCGCGCCTCCTTGGCCCAGTCGCCAAAGAAGGTGGTATGTTTCAACACTCCCAGGTATTTGTTTGCAGCACGCTCTTCCTTGTTCAGAAGGGCACATTTTGCCAGATACTTCAGGTTGGTTGCACGCCATCCGAACTCCACACCCATCTCTGTGCTCAAACGGGCGCAATAGTTTATCATACCATAGTGATAGTAAAGCATCGGCCCCACACAAAGCATCAGACGCATGCCGAACGGTGCCTCGTATCGCTTTGAACCGTTCTTGTAGAGAAACATCTCGTCACCTTGTCTTCCCAGTCGACTCAGCGCCAGATTCCTCATCATCACAATGGCGCGTGTGGGTTCATCCTCTTGAAGGGCTGCATCGGCAATCACACCTTCCCAATCGTTCTGCTCGATGCAACGCTGCATCCTGAGTTCATGATGGAAATTCTCGTCCCTAAACCACCAATGCGACACACCCCATGCCAGTACGACAACCAAGGCTCCTTGAAAGATAAGACTACCCAGCATCTTTCTCTTGGCGACTTCGATGTGCTTCGACCACACTGCCATCAGCACAAAGAACAGCGCCAGGCCGTAGTAAGGCAGGTAGTAGTTATGATGCTCCTCAGTGACGACGAATAGCGGCAATTCAGCATAGTAGATATTGGCTATATTGGTCTGATAATACAACCAGCGATAACACAACTGAGGCACGATGGCAGCACCTCCCAAAGCCAACACGGAGCCCAGGATCTTCTGCCAGCGAGGCTGGTCGAGTTGCCAGATATAAATACCCATCAGGAGTGTAGCGGCCAATCCGTAGATACCTAATAGCGGATAGCCCGCGATGGCTGTAACCACGATGAACACCAATCGCAAACCAAAGCGCTGAGGCAACACGCGGAATGCCCAAATCAAGGCCGCAACGGCAATGGCGCCTAATGTACCCACAAAGGCGTGGCCAGGCAGTTTCAACAAGTACACCCAATAGCCCATGTCGACGATGGTGAGCAACAGCAAAGCCACAGGCACAAACATCACGGCCCACCATTGGTCAGCCACCTTGAAAGCCCGTTTGACAAGCCACATCATCAGCAACCAACAACCGCAGAGCAACAAGGTGCCCAGCCAGGGATAATAGAAGAACTGCGTCAGCCAAGTGCCTATCCACGACAGCAGTCCACCTGGTACCAGCATCCGTTCGTTGAAGAACTGCGATGTGTTCAGAAAGAGGTTTTGCTCCTGCAGCTTCCACAGAAGGTCGGCTTCAAAGAAGAGTAAGAAGCCGGCCACTATGAGCAGGGCCACAAGCCACGTAGTGATTGATAAAAATCGTTTCATTATTTCTACCTGTTTCTTACAAACTATCATAAATCGGCTACAAA